>Ga0074197_1000930_pt1 | contig 29701 bp, 27 predicted proteins | sample EPASupsiteSAE305_FD_64526 | JGI IMG/M metagenome (GOLD analysis project Ga0074197, IMG submission 64526) | Bioremediated contaminated groundwater microbial communities from EPA Superfund site, New Mexico - SAE3-05 reassembly with SPADES | ecosystem: Environmental > Aquatic > Deep subsurface >...
TTTCATGAGATGGCCGAGCGGCGGCGGCGCGGCGAAAGCGTTGCGCACATCCGGGGGTTCCGCGAGTTTTTCGGGCGCGAATTTCTGGTAAACGACAATGTGCTTTCGCCGCGCCAGGACACGGAAGTGCTCGTGGATGCCGCGCTCGAGTCGGGCGACGCGCTTTCAAAAGCCTTCAATACAGGCGAAGGGGCCAGCCATCTCTCCGTGCTTGATATGTGCACGGGGACGGGAGCGGTCGCCGTCAGCATCGCCGCCGAAAGGCCGCAGTGGCGGGTGTCAGCCTCCGATGTCTCGCCTTCTGCCCTGGATGTCGCAAGGGAAAACGCCCGGCGGCTTCTGCCGTCCCCATCGATCAGCTTCATCGAGTCCGATCTCTTTTTCAGTATTGAAGGAAGATTCGATCTCATCGCGGCGAATCCGCCCTACGTCTCCCGCGCGCAGGCCGAGCGGCTCGTCGGCGACGGCTGGAAAGACCCCCTCCTCGCCCTTGACGGAGGCATCGATGGCATGAAATTCGTCCGGGCGATAATCATGGAGGGGCATAAATTTTTATCCCAAAATGGTGTATTATTATTGGAAATGGATCCTTTCCAGATCCCTGAAGCGACAGCCCTATTCGGAAAGGAAGGATTTTGCGACATTAGAACGTGGAAGGATCTTGCGGGAAGAACAAGAGTGGCAGGTGCTCATCATGGATGAAATACTACAGAATTTTCTTTCGAAGGCTGAACATCGTTTTAACGCTGAGGAAAAGAATTTTCTGTCAAGCGCCGCGGAATATACTCAAAGTACCCATGGCGACAGAAAACGCGCTTCGGGTGAGCCAGCGTTCTATCATGATGTACGCGTCGCTGAAATTCTGCTCGAACTCGGCATGGATTTGGAATCAATTTTGGCCGGGCTCCTCCACGATACAACAGTGGATCGCGTCTCCGGTTTTTCGCCGGTGCCAAATTCCGCGCAGGAGAGTTCAAATAAGCCAGACAGCGGCGGGCAACCTCAGAGCAGTGCAGCACAGAACCCGAATAAAGTACCATCGCCACAAGGCAAATCCGGTCGTACGCGGAAGGAAAAAGATGCCGGTGCCTTGAATTCTCTGCTTGCGGCCCCGGATCCGCACATTGAAGAGCTCTATGGCAAGGAAACGGCGCTGATCGTGGCCGGCGTCAACAGGCTTTCGTCCGTGCGGGCGAAGAACAAGTCCGTTCACGCCGCCGAGACGATGCGGAAGATGCTCTTCGCGCTCACAAGCGACATCCGTGTCATCCTCGTCAAGCTTGCGGACAAACTCGACAGCATGCGCACGCTGAAGTATCTGCCGGAGGAGCGTCAGAAGGAGATTGCGACCGAATGTATCGATATCTACGCGCCGCTCGCCGACAGGCTCGGTATTTCATGGCTCAAGGATGAGCTGGAGGATTTGTCGCTCAAGTCGCTCAACCGCGAAGTGTTTGATCAGATAAAGGACATAGTGAATGTGCGCAAGGATGCGCGCCAGGAATTTCTCAAAAAAGTGACTGAGAGGATTCTCTCCTCGGCGGCAAAAGAAGAAATTGAAGTTGAAGTGAGCGCGCGCGCCAAGCATTTTTACTCGATATATCAGAAAATGCGGAAACGCGGCAAAAGTCCCGAGGAACTCTATGACCTTTTGGGCATACGCATCATCTGCAAAAGCATCAATGAGTGCTACTCACTGTTGGGCCTTGTGCATCGCCTCTGGAAGCCCATCGACGGACGGTTCAAGGATTATATTGCCATGCCGAAATCGAACGGCTACCAGAGTCTTCACACCACCGTCCTCGCGTACGGTGGTCAGCTGCTTGAAATACAGATTCGTACTCGCGAGATGCATCTTGTCGCCGAATATGGCGTCGCGTCGCATTGGCTCTATAAAAAGGGCACGACGTCCGAACTGCCGCAGCTCGAGGACCTCCCCATTATCAACAAGCTCAAGCAGTGGAATCAGTTTATCGCCGAAGGCGACAGTTACCTCGAAGAGATCAAGCGCGAGCTCCTGCGCGACTCCATCTTCGTGTTCACGCCGAAGGGCGATGTCATAGAGCTGCCCGCTGGATCAACTCCCATCGATTTTGCCTTCGCAATTCACTCGGACGTGGGGGGCCACTGTCTCGGCGCGAAAGTAAACGGCACCATCGCATCTCTCGATTCCGAACTTCAGAATACGCAGATTGTCGACATCATCACCTCGCCCAACGCCAAGCCCAACCTCAACTGGCTCAAGATTGCCCACACGAGCAAAGCCCGCTCGAAAATTCGCCAGCTTCTCGTGCAGACGGGGCAGGCCGTCGCGATAGACAAGCACATCGTGGCTGCCCGGAAGAGCGAAAAGGCCCCTGCAGAATCGCCACAGGCCCGGCCCCATGCACAGGATCGCGCGCAGGCCGAAGCCCAGCGCGGGAGAGATGAAGGATTTCCGTCGGTCGTCGAGTTTCATAGTTTGAAGCCGGGCCTTGTGCTCCGGAGCGAAAAGGCCGGGGTCTCTGTCGGCGGGATGCGCAACATGATGATTCGCATCGCTGGCTGCTGCAAGCCGGTGACCGGGGACCGCATCGTCGGATATGTGTCCCGCGGCCGGGGCATCATAGTCCACCGCGAAGACTGCCGTTCGCTCATGTCAATTGCGGATTTCGACGAACGGCGCATCGATGTCAAATGGGAAGATGAGGCGATAAACACCACGGCACGCTACCGCGTCACTACCAAAAAAACCGTTGATATCTTCTCCGAAATCGAGTCGACGGTGCGCAAGTGCTCGGGCCGGCTCAAAGAGGGCAAACTCGGGGAGCGCGGCGACGGCACACTCTCTGGTTTTTTCATCCTCGAGGTCGATTCGCATGAAGATTTGAGGCGCGTTGCGAAAGCGCTCCGCACGCTTCCCAGTATTCTTTCGATTGAAGAGGAGACACTGTAGCGCGCTGTCCAGCCAATCGGCAAGGGGGGAGAAGGGCGCCCCTGCGCCGGCGTGGCTCAGCGCCACCAGAGGGCATTCTGATTGCTTATCGTTTCGAAGCCATAGCTTGAAAAGTTTTTTTTGTTTGCTTCATAAAGATTTGGATCGATGCGCACCATGACAACCTCGAGGTTTTTCTGCACGTAGGTATCGACAAACTGCGAGATGTCCTTTTGTCCCGATTTCATGATGGCATCGCTCTCCTGGAACAGGAAGGAGGGTATGCCCCAGCTCCACAGCGTCACCATACGGGCAGCAGATTGCAGGGGATCTCCTTGGGTCGCCATCTTCTTTTCAAGAAGGGACTCGCGGGCCTTCTGGTATTCGGCCGCCGGAAAATATGAGGCGTTGGCCTTTATCATATAGAGTTCGGTGCTGCGGACCAGTTCTTTGAAGGTGAAGACAAGGTCGGCGGGTCTTTTCCCTGCCGGCACGGAGAGCATCGATTCGATAGCGAGCCAGGAGGAATTTCGCGTCGGTGTATAGACAATGCGGAGATTCTCAGGGTCTGAATCTTTTGGCATTCCTTTGCGTACGGCGGTCTGGAACCGGGATGAGGGAGCATTGGCAAGTTCCTGAAGCATGAGAGCCGAAGTATATGCGTGTGTATCTTTTGGGTCAGGCCCCCGATAGCGTATTTCGATCTCCATTTGGCCCGTGGGGATGCCGCTGTCAGGGAAAACAAGGAAAACGGGGCGACTGACGCCAGGCTTCGGAAATGTTGCCAGTCCTGCCGGCCAGGGGTTTCGTGCTTTTGAAAGTTGTCCGAACCGCTGATCGACAAGAGCAAGAACCTGTTCTTTGTCGAATCCGCCTGCTATTGCAATACACGCGTTATTGGGAACGAGCCATAATGAAGCGAAGCTCTTCAATTGGGAAGCATCCACTTTTTCGATCACATAATCAGCGCCAAGCGTGTCGAGCCGATATGGTTCTTTTGCGAATAATTTTTTTGTAATCGCCATATTGCTCAGCATATCGCTGTCGGAAAGCTCATTCTGAATAAGCGCGCGGGTGGCCTGCCGGGCATACTCAATACCATCTGTCTGTGCGAAAATGAATTCCCTGCGCTCTTGAGAAAAGAGATACAGCAGAGTATCGAGGGCGGGCACGAGATTTTCTTTTTTTGAAGAAAAACCAAATTCGAAGCGATCGATACTTGAGCCACCTTCAATACTGTTCGGCTCAAGAACATCGATAGCCAGAGCAGGTTCGGAAATGCCTGGCTTTGTCGCAGGGCCGTTGAACAGCGCGTACTCCAGGAATTTGAACAGGCCCGCCACCGGCGCCGTTTGAGCGTCTGCGCCTGCATGGAAGGCAAGGACAACGGCAACATTCTCTTCACCTTCGATAGGATTGAGAAATACAGTCAGTCCATTTGCAAGCGTCTTGATTTCAGGCTCGGCAAAAGCCGGAGGCATCGCTGCGAAGCTTACAAGCAAAGTTATTATTAACAGACATGCGTACTTATGTTTCACTCTTTCATAGTAAAAAGCGAAACACACATTGTCAATCTTGGGGTGAAGCGTCGTCGCTTGACTGGGATTCGTCGTTCTGTTCGTCTTGTTTTGGAGAAAGCCCCAGCAATCGCTCACGGGAGTCTTCCAGCCATTGAAATACTTCGTCGCGTGTAAAGAACATGTCTTGCTTTTGCGGATCGAGAAAAAGTTTCCATGGTTCAATTTTGAGTGCAGACGAAATCTTGAGTATTGCTTTGCTCGATGGAAAATTTCTTCCTGTTTCCAAATTGGCGATAAATCCTGGCGAAAGGTTTGCCAGATGGGCCAGCTCTTCCTGAGACATTTGAAGAATGCTTCTTCTCAGCCGCAGATTGGATGCAAGGCAATAGCGCACATAGTCCATTTGGATAAGATTACCCTAATAAAACGCGTATCTCTGTAGCGAAAGCATGTATTTTGCCTTCTATTGCGAAGGATCCGTCTTCACTCATGCAGAACCGCATTCTGGCATTCTCAAACCTTCTCCAGATTGACCACTATCTCGGGAACTCATACAATATACGTATGTTTACGCGTGAAATATATATAAAAAGAAAAGAGGCATTCATTCGCGCTCTTTGTGAGCGCGGAATTACACGGGGGACATTCATTTTGCTTGCCAACAGTGAACCCCCGCGCAACTATCCCTCAAATTGCTATCCTTTCAGGCAAGATTCGTCGTGGCTCTATTTTGTGGGCACAGGTTTTCCTGATTTTGGATATTCTCTCGACATCGAAACCGGGCGCACCTGTTTGTATGCAGACGAACCAAGTCTGGATGATATTATTTGGACAGGTGAACTGCCTTCTTCCAAAGAGCTTGCATACAAAGCCGGAATCGATTATTCGTCGCCGTTTTCCGCACTGCATTCTCTGGTGGCGGACAGGCTTGCCAAGCAAGAGCCGCTTTTTATTCTCCCCTCTTACCGCAGCGAACAGGCGGACAAGCTGGCTGAACTGTTCAGCCAGGGCGATTCCGCTCGGCGCGACCTCCTGCGCCAGTTTGTCGATCCGCGTGTCATCCTGGCCCTTGTTGGCATACGGGAAATCAAGGGGCCTGAAGAAATTGCTGAGATTGAGCGCGCCGTGGCCATCACTAAGGCCATCCACGAAGATCTTCTGCATTCTCTTGAACCAGGATGGACGGAGAAAGCCGCCGCCGACTACGTTCTTTCACGCGCAAGCGCGCAGGGCTGCGAACTCAGCTTTGCGACTATCGCGACATGCAGGGGCGCTGTCCTCCATAATTCGCCCACTGGGTATGCCGCCACTGCACAAGATACTTTTTTGCTCGATGCCGGCGTGGAGATGCCTTCCGGATATGCGGGTGACCTGACGACGACTTTTCCGGTGGGCCCCCGGCTTGGAACGCAGGCCCGTGCGATATATGAGGTGTTGTACCAGGCCTTTGAGACCACCGCGAGGGCATTGGCTCCCGGTGTGCGATTCATTGACATCCATAAGACAGCTTCGCTGGCCATTGCGAAAGGACTTATCTCGTTGGGGCTGATGCGCGGTGACCCACATGAGGCGGTTGAAGCCGGGGCCCACGCGCTCTTTTTCCCTCATGGGCTTGGGCACCAGATAGGCCTTGATGTACATGACATGGAAGGTTTGGGCGAAGACTATGTGGGATATGGCGAGGAACTCAGGAGAAGCGATCAGTTTGGCCTGCGCTCGCTCAGGCTCGCAAAAACGCTCAAGCCCGGAATGGTGCACTCCGTCGAACCTGGCATATATTTTATTCCTCAGCTTGTCCAGAAATGGCGAGCGGAAAATATTTGCAAAGACTTTCTAAAATATGATATCATCGAGAAGTGGATGTCCGTTGGTGGCATGCGCATCGAGGAAGACTGGTGCATCACGGAAAGTGGTGCGCGGCGCTTGGGCCCGGCATTCGATAAAAAAGCTGAAGCACTGGAAAAAGCAAGGTCAGGAATATGAAGACAGTATTCGTATCGGCATTTCTCGAAGATGCAATTGTTGTGAAGACTATGCTCGAATCCGCGGGCATTCCTGCAGAATTGCTCTCCGATCAGATGCTGGACATTAATCCGTTTTATTCGATAGAGCCGAAAGGCGCAAAGGTGATTGTCCCTGATGACGCCGAAACAGATGCTGAAGCAATCGTGGCAAATTTCAAGGAGCATAAGAAAATAGAAAAGTAATTTTTATATCAGGAAAAGTTTAATGAAAAGAAAGTTATTTGTTCCTATTATAATAACCCTTGTTACCATACTTGTGGTTGGAGTGGCTTTTTATGGTGTGCAAAGATATGTTGCAGACCGCAATTTCGACACAATCGATCATGCATTGAAAAGTGTGATTGATTTGCAGGCATCTGCAGTCTACAACGGCTATTTTGCGTGGACAGGATTATATGATTTGATTATGGAAGGCAAACTTGCCGAAGCGAATGAGCTCGCGCAGGATGCGAAGGAAAGTTTTCCTCTCATCGACTCATTGGAAATTGGTCAGGGAATCCCGCCGGAGGAAAATTTCGTCATCACATTGGATGGTGAGCTTCTACGGATTGAATACCCCATTCGAAATGATGACGAAACAAAAACGGCGCCGAATACTTTTGCTGTGACGGTCATCCAGGCTCAGAACCTGCTCGATATCGTCTCGCCTCACGAGTTCAGAATCGATACGGTACACGGACGCAAGACCATATACGGCATCCCTGTCTCTCCGAGCGTTCCCTTCTTCAGCCTATGGAATATTGCTTTTATGGCATTGCTGACCAGCTTGATCGTATGGTTTATTTTGCAGCATTATTTCCGTAAAAGCGATTTCTTCCTTGATACCCGAGGCCTTGAATCGATTATATATCTTTTTGAGCAGACAGAGAAAGTGTCGGCCAGCCATTCGAGAAATGTTGCAATATTTGCGCTCTTTGTAGGGAAAAAGCTTGGATTTAAAGGCAAACGGCTGAAGAATTTATATGTGGCGGCGCTGCTTCATGACATTGGCAAGATTGGTGTGTCTACAAGCATTGTCACGAAGACAGGCAAGCTCGATTCCAAAGAGTTTGCCCAGATGAAACAGCATCCCGTGATATCCGCGCGAATTCTCAGAAGCTTTAAGGAATTTGAACATTTAAGCAACATTGTGTTGCATCATCACGAAAGAGAAGACGGTTCCGGTTATCCGGATGGTCTGAAAGGGAAAGAAATACCTTTGGAATCGAAGATCATTGCGGTAGTCGATGTTTTCGAGGCGCTTGTAGGCGAACGTCCTTACCGCAATCCCATACACCCTTCGAGCGCCTTTGAAAAGATGAAGCAGATGCCTCTCGATCAGCGAATCGTCAACGTACTGATTGAACATTATGGAGAACTGGGCACATTCAAGCCCCCCCGCTGGGTGCTCTCTTACAGCCCCTGGATGTTCGCCTCCTAAGGGTTCTGGACACAATATGGCGGATTTAATAATGCGAAGGGGGACGCTTGTTTGCACGTTGTTTTGAGCCGTCAGCATTCCTGTAAGGATTTTTCATGTTGCGCCGGATTGTCTGGTAGGCATTGCATGCCTCGTAATAGCGTTCAGGGTCTTTAAAACTGGAAAATTCGTCGCAGCGGAAAAGCTCAAGCAGCGCAGGGAAACGAGCGTCGGTAATCAATGCTTCGGTCTTTTGAATTGGCAGAACCGCAAGCGCCGCCGGCATCATGTGGTAGCGGATAAGAAATCCGACATCCTCCTGAATTCCTTTGGGGAAGCCCAAGCGCGAAAGGAATTTCCTTGCGCGGCGGGCACCCAGTTCAGCATGCTGATCGAAACGTCTGCCTTCACGGCTTTGGGATTCCGGCTTCCCGATATCATGGAGAAGCAGTGCCAGGGAGAGGGTGAGGTCGCGGTCTTTCCTGTACGAAAATGTCTGCATGGTATGGTTCCAGCCATTTCCTTCGGGATGGAAATCTTTCGAATGATCGACCTCATCGAGGAGAGCCAATTCCGGCCATTCTCGCGCAATAAAGCCGCTCCGCTTGAGAAGTTCAAAGCCGGAGGCGGGGTAGGGGCCGGAGAGAATGCTGATGAGCAAGTCTTTTTGAAAAAGAGCAGACGTAGATGCAGGGATGACAAGTTCTTCGGATTCCGGCATAAGGGTTTCACGGAGTGTCGCAAATATTGCGGCGTCAAAAAGGCTTCGTTCTGATTTTGCATAACGCGACGGAAGAGTCCGGGCCCTTAGTTCATCATAGATATTGTCTTTGTCGTAAAATATGCCGTTCAGAGGATTCTTGCGGAAATTCATCCATGGTCCGCCGAGATCGTCTTCAAGCGCATTCTCGGTGCAGAGGAATCTCGCCTCTTCCTGAAACGAGGCATCGGCATAGGGCAGGGCCGGATATTGCAGTTCGCCAAAGCAGCGGGCTAGCTCGATCACGGAACCCTGCACTACAAGAAACCGAATCGGGCGAGGCTTTTCATCGTAATAGGCGTCGATCGCCGTGATACCATATTCAAAAAAAAGAATGTTTGTATCTTCAAGCTGTTGATAAATGTCGCTCATGTTCCATTCAAAACAGGAAGTTCTGCAAGGAGTTTGTCAAAGAATTCGGATTTTGGATCAGCCCCCAACAACAAGCTTTTTTCTTCCTCGCCGAGTCGATACCGCAGCGTAAATACAGTAAAAGGCGGGCTGAAAAGGAAGTCGAAGAAGCGCTTTTTAGGCAATTCGATCGCCGTGATGAAGGCTAAGGGAAGTACGATGTCAGAAAGAGGCTCCTGCGGAACTTTTGGTGCGGCCATTCTGAAAAGCGATTGAAACCAGTTTTCTCCCGGAGTCGGGCGAAAGCGAATCGCTGAGCCCGTGAGCACAAGAAGGCCCCATTCCCCCTGTGATTTCCGCGAGCTGAAATGCTGGCCCATGGTCTTCGAGAGTATTGTCTCGCCGATTTCCTGTTCGAAATTAGCCCAAAATGCTTCGACATCAGCTTGCATCATTGTTCTTCCTTCGTATGATCTGTGTATAATATACATTGAATCTGATTTTTTTTCATCCCCGCATTCTGGCCTGAGATATGAAAAAATGATACCTGCCCACCATGAGCAAAATGCGCGGCATTGCTGCTGGTCACTGTTGATACTTATGTGCCTTTCGCAGCCTGTCGCCTCTTTCATTTTTGGGACGGTATGCGGCGGAGAAAGTGTCGCGCCGTATTCTCTATGGATCGGATTTTATGGTCAATCTCTTCAAGGTCCGCTCATACAGGGATTAACTGGAAAATTTCTCGGGAAGCGCCCTGGATAATGACCTAAAGCTGCTTTTTTGTAGCGAAAATCCACATCGATTCTTGTTTGGCTGCGACTGATCGGCACGTGATCAGTGTTCCCCCCGCGCTTCAAGCCACCGGCTGAATACAGAAAGCCCCTCCGGCACTGCACGTCGTCCCAGCCCGATGCGGAAATGAAGCCCGAATTCTTGGCCGTAGAGAGCACCGGGCAAGATCAAAGCGCCCGTCTCCTGCAAGAGCTGATCGGCGAGACTGGCAGCATCATGCCAATGCTGGTGACCGGCACTGAGAAGTGCTGGAAATGCAACAGACCCGGCCCGGGCCGGTATCCATGTAAACAATTCCCTGTGTCGCTCAAAAAAATGCTTAAAATGCACGACGTTCGCTTCGCAGATGGCCTTGTTTCTTGCGAGAATTTTGTCGGAATGATCGAGTGCGATGCAGGCCAGCGTCTCGGACGGCGCCGATGCGCAGATTGAATTATAGTCCTTAACTGCAGCGACTTTATCGAGAATATCCTTGCGGCGGGTCGCAAGCCAGCCGATTCTGAGGCCGGCGAGCCCCCATGCTTTGGAAAGCACCGAAAGTGAAATGGCGTTTTCATAGATTTCACAGACGGCGGGCAGTCGCTGAGTGGCGCCAAGCTCGAGCATGCGGTACACCTCATCGACTAAGAGCAGGATTTCGCGGGCTCTGCAGATGTCCACTACGCGGTTGAACTCACCGGGCGTCATAAGCGCTCCCGTCGGATTGTGAGGCATGTTGAGGACAAGCATTTTCACTTTTTGCCGCCCGGAGGAGCTCTCTGCACCGCATATCAGCTGCTCCAGCTCATCCGGATCAAAAAACCATCGTCCCTCGTGTTCTCTGACCTTCCATTTCAGGGTCTCTGCGCCAAGGCCTTTGGGTATCTCGATAAGAGACTGATAGCATGGCCAATTGACAATCACCGTGTCGCCAGGTCGTACCGTGGCGAGGTACAAATTGAGGATGGCTTCTTCGGCGCCTGAATGCACAAGAATTGAGTCCGGGTCAAGGCCGCGGTAGAAACGAGCTATTTTCTCCCGCAAGAGAGGAGAACCTTTCGATTCGGTGTAGCCGAGCCAGGTGCGCTGCAAAGCATCCAAGGCTTCTGACGACTGTCCTGTCAGTGCGAGCAGCTCGTCGATCGACATGCTTTCGCAGTCTGAAGTGCACAGAAGGTATCGGGCACTGAATTCATGGCGAGCAAAAAATCGCTCAAGCCCAAATGGTTCAAACATGTGCATCCTCCAAGAGCCTCCGCACAATCCATGCAGCCATAAAATGTCCTGCTGTTTGAGGCACAAATGGTGCGGAGCCCTGAATTCCCCTTCGCCCCTCTCGAGGAAGCGGTCTAACAGCCGGTTCATCCGACCACACAGCGGGAAAATCGAGCGGTATCTGCATTTTTGAGAGCTTTTGGCGCACGGCCCGCGCCAAGGGGCAGCCTTTGACTGACGCCATCGGACCGAGCTTCAGTCTTTCTGGCATGAGACGCCCTGCCGTTCCCATGCTCGAAATGAAGATAAAATCTCCCTGGCGCAGCGCGGCGATGAGGCTCGCTTTCGGGCCGAGTGAATCGACACAGTCGGCGTGGACGGAGCATTCGCGGGCGATAATGCCCGCTGCGGTATCACTGGAAAAGAAAAGTTTTTCGCCCACAATTTCTATGGCCGGGTTTATTTCTTTTGCCACATCGATAAAAGCGTCGCTTTTGGCCTGTCCTACATACCTTTGAAAACCGAATGCGAGTCTGTTCAAATTTGAGGTTTCAACGGTGTCGAAATCAACAACATGCAGATAGCCAACTCCGGCCCGCACAAGATCCAGTGCGCATGCCGCTCCGACACCCCCGAGACCGTAAACCGCCACATGCGCGTTGGCCAATGCGCACAAGCCAGACTCGCCCACAATAATCCTGGTTCTGTCGAAAAATGATCCGCTGGATTTTTCGGAAGGGACATTCTGTAGATTCGTCATACGGCATGCTCCGGCATCATCATGGAATCGACTGTAAGCTCAATTATCCAAAAGATATGCGGCCGTGAAATTTTTCTCAAGGAGTGGTGCAAGCGCCTTTGAGTCGAGTTCCAGCACATGGGCCATCTTATCGGTGATATCGACGATGTGCTCGAGTCTGGTCCATGCAGAACCGTGCGGCGGCTGCCAGGGTGCATCGGTTTCGGATAAAATCCGCGACGCGGGAAGGCCAAGCAAAGATTCTATCGCATGCTTTGAGTCGCGCAACAGAGGCGTGCCAAAAGAAAAATACGCATTGATGCCTTTCTTGAGTATCACCTTTGCCTTTCGGAGCCTGCCTGGCCAGCAATGGAAGATGACTGAAGGGACTCCGTCGAGCTCCCGGCCGTACGCCATGAATACATCTGTCGCTTTTCGAAGGTGGACGACGAGCGGCAATTGGGCGCGGGCGGCGAGGCGGGCCTGAAATAAGAATGCCTCGGCCTGTTGGCGCATGGCATCGGGATTTCTGGATCGAAGCGGCCCGTCGCCAAAGAAATCGAAACCTGTCTCGCCGATAAACTGAATTTTCTTTTCATCGCAGAGAGAAGAGAGAAAAGTGGCATTCTGCATATCCGGATTTTGAGGATGAATCCCGAAGCCTGCAATGGTCGGAGGCATCTTCGCCCGAAGTGCTTCGCTTTGCAAGAATTCGGCGGGGTCGTGCGATACTACGGCACCACGCCACGAAAACTGCAGGGCTTTTCGCGCAAACCCCGGCTCGCGCCCATCCAGATCCACCAGATGAATGTGTGCATCGCAATACATGCAGCAATTCTGTCCCTTTGGCGCTCGCCGGTCAATCCAAGCGAAAAAGAAATTAAAAAAATGTGGGTTCACTCCTTGCAAAATAAGATGCCATCCAATATATTATGTATAGCAAGATATTCTTAAAAAAGGAGACGACATGGAAATCATCCATATGGATGCGAGGCGCGTATGGCGCTCTGTCCTGGATCTGGCGCATGCGCGGCGCGATGCGCTTACACTGTCTGGCCGCATGGCAGGCAAACAGGGCAGGGCTCCCCGTCGGAACATTGATACTTCCACCTCCAGGGATGTGTATGGTCGTGAGAATCGTGCTGACATGTATGCGAGGGAAGAGGCAATTGAACTGTATAAAAGACTTTCCTTTGATAAAAGGCCTCCGCTCTGAGGTGATCGGGCAGGCATTGGAGAATGAATGTGATAATTCCAATAATCGATTTGTGCGGCGCGGAGAACCGGGGCCTGCGCTGCACCACAATGCATGCTAAGATTAGAGAGAAGAAAGGAAGTGTGCGATGGGCGCAGCTGAGGGACTGTATGAAAAATGGAAAAGCCAGTTCAGGAAAGGGTTTCTCGAGCTCTGCGTGCTCGAGCTTCTATCGAACAGCGGCAGAAGCTATGGTCTGGCGATCATGGAACGGCTCAACAATGCCGGCGTCGATGTCACTGAAGGCACTTTGTATCCACTTCTCATGCGTATGACAAAGGACGAAAGCATCGAGGCGCAATGGGAAACTCCTGAAGTCGGGCATCCCCGGAAGTACTATGTCATCTCAAACATCGGGCGAGCGCTCCTTGTGCGGATGCGGGAAGAATATGAAAAAAGTGCCGCGGCGCAGCGGAATCTTATGAGCGGAGGACAGGGGTTATGACGCGAAAAGAATACATCGACATTCTGGCCCAGCGACTTGAAGGGCTCGATGAGGCTTCTCTCAACGATATTGTTCTTGAAATTGAAGACCATCTTGACGGCCTTGCACGGGAACACCCGGAAAAAAGTGCCGAGCAGATCATCGATGAGCTCGAGCCTCCCGAGTCTCTCGCGGACAGCCTGAGGGACGCGGCGGGGCTTGGCCCTTACGGGGAGCGCGAATCAGGCGCGCCTCACCATACAGATCAAACAGGCCAGCCGGAAGGTCAAGCCGAAGATTCGTCCTCGCCGTCTGCAAAAAAGACGGTTCGCATTGTGATAGACGACGAAGATTTGGAGGAGGCTATACGAAAAGCATTCGACATAGCAAAAATCTTCAAGCGAAATCGCGATGAAAAAAAAGAAGGCTCATTAAAAGATGTATATAACCTTTCCTTTGGAATCAAAGGAACTGAGCTTTCCGATCTTCGCCACGTTTCGGTCCGCGCGCGTTCTGCGGATATACGAGTGCTCTTTTCGAATGGGGAGCTTGAAGTCGATACGCCGGAGGAAGAAGAACCGACGCTTCTGATGCAGCACGCCGGCAAGGACGTTTTAAGAATTGCCACTCTGGTGGGTTCATCGGAGCCTGATCGCATAAATCTGCGTATTCCCGCATCGGTGGATGAGCTTGATATTTCGACGGCCTCTGGAGATGTGCATGTGGTGGACCGTGTCGGATCGCTGTCGATTGTGACAGCCTCTGGCGATGTAGTTGTTGAGACATGTGAGGGCGATGTGGAAGTAAAAACCGCTTCCGGGGATATCAAGCTGGCCCAGTGTCAGGAGAATCTCAAGGTATCGACGGCTTCAGGCGACATTTCAATCCAGGCTGACGACATGTGCAACGCAATCGAGATTTCCAGCGCCTCTGGAGACATTATGCTTGTATATCCTGACGGCTGGGGTGCTTCGCTTTCCATCTCGACTGTTTCAGGGGAGATCGAACACGATGGCCTGTCCGTTGGAAGGCGAAGGGTGCGGATTGGAAATGGCCTTGTGCCTGTGAGAATTTCCACAGTCTCGGGGGATGTTCGGATACAAAAGGAAGAATAAAAACAGCGCCGGCTTCGAAGGCCGGCGCTGCCCAATCGCAAAAGGAGCCGCATTCAACGCGGCTCCTTTCGATCATAGATACCCGATTGTCTTTGCTTTTTCGGTGAGTTCCGCCCTGAAATTTGGATGTGCAACCGAAATAAGCTCGCGCGCCCGTTCCCGTACGGTTTTGCCGCGCAGGCTCGCAATGCCGAATTCGGTCACCACATAGTCTACAAGGCTTCGATGCAAGGTCACGGCAGTACCCTCCGTCAGCATTGGCACAATGGTGGAGACGGTGCCGTTTTTTGCGGTGCTGTAGCATGCGATGATGCTCTTGCCTTTCCCATCGAAACCTTCAACCGCACCCTCTGCGGTGTCGGATTGGCCGCCGGTGCCCGAATACTGCACAGGCCCCAGACTTTCGCTCGCGACTTGGCCGGTGAGGTCGGCCATCAAACAGGTGTTGACCGAGACCATTTTCGAGTTTTGGGACACGACCGATGGATTGTTCACCCATTTGCCCCGCATGAATTCAACCGCCACATTGTCGTCGAGCCAGTCATACAGCTTGCGCGAACCCATGGCGAATGTGGCGACGAATTTGCCCTTGTGGAAGGCCTTGGCCGTATTGGTGACGACCCCCATCTCGTAGAGCTCCATCATCGAGTCGACGACCATTTCAGTATGGACGCCGAGATTCTTCTTGTCCCGCAGGGCCAGGGCGGCGGCGTTCGGAATGCCACCAATGCCGAGCTGGATAGTCGAGCCGTCTTCGACAAGTTCCCCGATGTATCTGCCGATAGTGAGGTCTGTTTCGCTGGGCTGAGGCGAAGGAAGTTCCGGGACGAGCTGCTCGTACTCGACAAAATAGTCTACGTGAGAAACATGCAGGTGTGTGTCGCCGAAGGTCCGCGGCAAAAGTGGATTTACCTCCAGAATCACAAGGTCTGCGTTTTCCAAAATGTCTTTTTCATAGGTGATTCCGAGAGAGAGCGACACAAAGCCATGCTTGTCGGGCGGAGTACAGGTACCGAAGAAAATATGGGGCTTGCGCGCAAAAATAAAATCGGTCGCGGACCGGTGCAGCATGTTGGGCACATAGGTGACTGTTCCTGTATGCTTCTTCAGGGCGGCGCGCGATCCCGGTGCATGGAACCAGCTTGCAAGCTCAAAATGTCCTTTCATCTCAGGTATCATGTAAAAATCATATGCCTTGAGCGTAAGGCAGGAAAACACGCGTACATTCTCGACACCGTCGGCCACGGTATGGAATTGATCCATGCAGCCTTGTGGCTCGGACGCGCACATCGCCACGACGATATTGTCGTTGCTCTTGATTTTCGAAACCGCATCAGGAATTGAAATAAGTTTGCGCTTATACTCATCCTGCAAATTCATATTGCCTCCTAATCTTATAATGAATTGCATTGATCCTTTCGTACTCAAATCCTTAAAAGCGAGGCGCCGACGGCGAGCCCAGCCCCAGAGGCGACCAGCACAACGAGGTCACCTTTCTTTATGCGTCCTGCCTGAATGGCTTCATGAAGGGCCATGGGGATGCAGCCTGAGCCTGTATAGCCATAGCGGTCCATCACCATGGTAGTTTTCTCAAGCGGTTCTCCAAGAACTTCCATTACCTGCTCGATCACTGATTTGTTGATCTGGGTGAACAGATAATGGTTCACCGCCGATTGGGACATCCCCGCTTTTTCAAGAAGACGCAATACGATAGGAGGCCAAAGCTTCACATTCCTGTCGCCCGGTAGTCTTTGCAGCAGCTGAAGGCCATATTCTCCTGCATCGAGACGCTCGCGCGTGACGGGCAGCCTTGTACCGCCTGCATAGACGCCGACGAAATTCCACTGGGTCCCGTCGGTGACAAAGGCGCCATCGATGTAGCCCGAGCTGCTGTCTTCCTGCCGCTCGAGCACAACGGCTCCGGCCCCGTCGGCGAAGATGGACCATCCAAAGGCGTCGCCATCGCGGATGTAGGCGGGCATGTTGTATACCCCCACAACCACTGCGTAGCGCAGGCTGGAATCGGTCATGATGTGTCGCGCCGCCGCATCGAGCGCTTCGACAAAACTTGCACAGGAAGCGCCCACATCAAAGGATTTCGCGTCTGTCTCGCCTCCCTGGAGGCGTCCCTGCAGGACGATCGATGTTGCGGGAGAGATGTATTCAGGGGTGTCCGTTGCGACAATGAAAAGTCCGACTTCCTTCGGGTCGACGCCGGCAGCCTCGAGGGCGTGACGGGCTGCTTTTTCTGCGAAGTCCGCGGTGCTTTCCTGCAATCCGGAAAGACGTGCGATATGTCTCTTCTTAATGCCAATCTTTGCTTCCTGGCGCTCCGCATTGAATTCGACACCGGTCAATTTTTTTAGTGTCACATTGTCGATCGGTTCGCCAGGTGCGTATAAACCTGTACCGATAATCACTGCCTTTGGCATATGTTCCTCCATTTACCGAACTGATGCTGATTCATCCGGTCGTTGCATTTCTCCTAGCCCGTGTATATATAATTGCCCCATTTCTTCTATGGTTTGACGGGCAATTTCCGGAGATTTATCGAAAATGACTTCAATGCCGAGATAGTGGGCCACCCCAAGCATGAATTCGATGCACGTCGTCGAATCGCAGGTGAGGGAAGCATCTTCCCGCTTGAGATAACCTCTGTGGAAGGCATCGTAGTAATCCCGCACTTCATTCGGGAGCACAAATTCCGCTTCGCGCACTATATTGTAGCAGTAGCGGTCCATCGAGAGAAAAAGAATGAACAGCCACAATCCGCGCATTTCACGTTCAACCCGGTTGAGGCCGTTTCCAAGATTCAAGCTGATAAAATGGCGCACATCCCTTCCTACCGAGCGAATGACCTCCTTATAGAAGGATTCTTTGCTTTCGAAGTAGCGGTAAAAGGAACCAATGGCCAGCCCTGCATTTGAGGTTACGTCATGAATGTTTGTTTCGAAGTACCCTTTTTCACCGAACAATTTCCGGCCTTCGGCAAGCAAAAGGTCCCTGCTGTCCGGCCAAAGTTCAATGGGGAGCGGTGTGATCGATGTCGCAAATATCCTGTCGGCATTGATAGGCTGTGTTTTAAAAAGACCTTTGCTTAAAATTGTCACGAGCGCATCGGTCTGCACGGGAATTTGGTGCAATGCCGCGCGGATGCTCGCGAATCTCAGCCCGGCGAGCGCAAAGAGGTATTCTGTTATCGAGGGCGTTCTTCCAAAGACTACCTGAAAGGCATGCTCGTATACATCTTTGAGCTTTCGCTCATATTCAAAGAGCCGATACTGTCCTTCCCGGAACACGCGCACGAGTGGCGTATAGTCTTGGGAAAAGTTATAAATAATAGAGACGAAATTCGGCAGTCTTTGTGATAGCTCCATGCTGGACAAAGGTTTGAGCGCTTTCTCAATCTGCTGCACAACATGATCCAAAATGGCACAGAAGATTTCTTCTTTGTTTTTGAAATGCCGATAGAATGCGCCATTGGAAAGGCCGGCAGACCGGCAGATCTCAGCCACTGATACTGTGCCATACCACTTGGTGGAGAAAAGAGTTACCGCGCTGTCTATAAGCGCTTGCCGCGTATCTGAGTTCATTGTTGCCTTCAAAGTGAGAAGCGATTCACTTCTTACGTATCCTTAGTATAACCTTGCTTTTTCATATGCGCAAGCGAAAACTTTCAAGAAATGTACAAGTAATGGACCAGTTTGAGTAAAATTGTTTAATTATATATATTAAAACAAGATAATAGATAATAGATTTTTACAATCGACGCCATGTGTCAAAAAAATGAATTTTTCCTCTTGACGGATAACAAAAACCGTTCAACAATAGTGTGAGAGATGATTCATCTATTACGCGCATGAAGGGAGTAGACGATGCACGTAGGAGTTGCGGGTATTGGGCTTTACATTCCAAAACATTACATGACTGCGGCAGACTTGGCAAAAGCGACGACTGTGCCGGAGGATGTCATTGCGCTCAAGTTTGGCATTAAGCGGAAGCCGATTGCGGGGCCGGAAGAAACGACAAGCTATATGGGGATGATGGCTGCAAAAGCCGCACTCGATGATGCGGGCATAAAAGCAGAGGACATCGACCTTCTCATCTGGTGTGGAGCCCAGCACAAGGATTATCCGTGTTGGCTCGCAGGTCTTTATGTAGCGAATCAGCTCGGCGCAACCCGTGCATGGAGCTTCGATATGGAGGCGATGTGCGGTTCGATGATGGCCGCTCTCGACGTCGCCAAGTCGCTCATGATGGTCCGCGATGATCTGAATACGGTCCTTCTTGTTTCAGGATATCGAAACAACGATTTAATTGATCCCTCATATCCACCGACACGGTTCATGATGGACATTGGCTCGGCAGGCTCGGCATGCGTGCTTAAAAAGAATCTTGGACGAAATGTCGTGCTTTCCTCGGCGTTCAAAGGTGATGGTTCTCTCTCGGAGATGTGCGTGGTGCCGGTGTTCGGCTCGAAAGCATGGCCGCCCAAGCCCGAAGACGCGCTGCATGCATCATTTATCGTGCCCGATGAGCAGGCATTCAAGCAGAAGCTTGGTGAGGTCACAATGCCGAATTTCTACGCGGTCATCCGCGAATCAATGCGGAAGAGCGGTTTCGTGGAGCAAGGTATCGATTATCTTGCGATTCTGCACTTCAAGCGGAGCGCGCATCTGGCAGCACTTCAGGAACTGGGCTTGAGGGAGGATCAATCGACTTATCTTGAAAACTATGGGCACCTGGGGCAGAACGATCAGCTTCTCTCGATAAAGCTGGGGTTGGAGACGGGCAAGATACGTGAGGGCAGCCGGATCGTGATGGTTGGGGCAGGACTTGGTTTTGTGTGGGCGTGCACCGTAGTGCAGTGGGGTGCGTGGCAGGAAAGCGTAAAGAGTTAATGGTTACTACCGGCCGGGTTCGTCTTGGCCGGATAATAAAAAAGCCGCAGCCTTAAGGGGCGGTTTCTAGGAGGCATTCATGAAAAGAATGATGTTAGCACTGGCAGTGTTCGCGCTTATTGCGGGCAGTGCATATGCGCAGGGCACCATCAAGATCGGCGGCATATGGACGCTTGCCGATATCACGGGCAAGCAGGGTAGTGCCGCCGCTCAGCTGGCGGTCGATGAGATCAACGCCGCTGGTGGTGTGCTCGGCAAGAAACTTGATCTCATCGTTGTCGACGATGAAGGCAAAGCAGATAAGGCGGCGGCAGCCGTTGAAAAACTGGCCACTGTGGACAAAGTCGATGTCTTTATGGGCGGCATGGGTTCTGGTGCTGAGCTTGGAAAAATCCCTGCCTTCAAAAAATATGGCAAAGTGGTTATGTCGACTGGTGCCGCGGGCAGCGTAACGGTAGAGAAAGCGCTCGGCCCAAGCCCCGAGTCAGATTTCTATTTCCATATCCATCCGTGGGACTACAACCAGGGCGCCTCCTACGCTGAAGGCTGGGATGCAATCCAGAAGCAATATCCGAATATTAAAATAAGGAAGATTTTCCTGGCATATGAGGAAGGAGCTTTCGGCAAGTCTTCTTGGGATTCGACAAAAGTGCTTTTTGGAAGCGATATGCGCTACACCATCGACGGCGCTTCATTCAAGAGCGCGCTCTTTGGCGGAGGCGACTATACCTCAGTACTCGAAGCTGCAAAAGCCTTCAAGCCGGACCTTTTCCTCTGGGCTGGCTACGATGCCGATGCTCTTCCTCTGCTCGAACAGTCGAAAGCCATGAAATTCAGTCCCGGTATTTACCTTGGAGCCCCTCCAGGATGGCCCATTGGCTTTGGTTCTTCCAAGCTTTCCCGCAATGTCATGCTTTATGGCATGTGGTCGCCAGCGATGAATGACAACAATCCGGCGAGCGCCAAGTTCTATAAGAATTATGTCGCGAAATACAAAGAAGAGCCCGCAACCTACTTTGCGCCGCTCTCCTATTCCGCGGTGTACATTCTTGCCGACGGCATCAAGGCGGCGGGAACGACCGAGACCGCTCCGCTCATAAAAGCCCTTGAAGCGACCAAATATGCTTCTCCGCTCGGAGAGACCATCACCTTCAAGCCTTCCAACATCATCAAGCATCAAGGTATCACGAGGCAGAAGATTCTTCAGTGGCAGGGTGGGTTCCAGGAAGTCATTTGGCCTTTTGAAGCTGCTACTGCAGAGCCGGTCTATCCGTTCCCTGCATGGAAGTAACTTAATTAATAAAATTATGAAGTCCGCCGTAGGAAAGCGCGAGATGCGTTGCCCTGCGGCGGCATAGTCTAAGCATACAGGCAGTCAAGATGGTAGTAAAACGACGTACAGCGATCATCGCCGCGATGAGCATAGCGGCTACAATCGCACTTATTCTATGGAAACCAACGGTTCTTATTTATGGATTGCAGGCCGCCGGCCTCTATGCAGCTGTCGCCATTCCGATGGGACTGGTTCTTGGCATTGTCCATATCGTAAATCTTTCTCATGGCGAGTTTATGATGGTCGCAGCATACGCCGCATATTCCGCATGCAAGGCCTTGGGTATGGACCCACTGCTGGCGATAATTCCTACGGCTATTGTTACCGCGATCTTTGGCTGGGTTATATTCCAATTGACGATTCGGAGAGCGCTCAAAGGCCCTGAACTGAATCAACTCATCCTCACCTTTGGACTCGCGATTGCGTTTACCCAGACCATCAACCTGATCTTTACTTCCCAGACCTATAAAATACCGCTCGATTATGTCTCCGCGTCCATGGATATCGGAGACATAACGTTTGGAACCTGGTCTTTTGTCTTTGTGGCCGTAGCGATCGTGTATACGTATGGACTTCAATTTTTCCTTACGAAAACGACGACAGGCAAAGCAGCCCTCGCAGTCGGCCAGAATCCGCGAGGCGCCGCGATTGTCGGCATTGATGTCTATCGGACGTATGGCCTTGTATTTGCGCTTGCGATGGCGCTCGTTGGCGCTATGGGAGCGCTTTTCCTTACAAAATCGGCAATTTTCCCCGGTGTTGGCACGCCATTTACAATGAAGAGTTTCTGCCTTATCGCAATGGCTGGTGTCGGCAATATACCTGGCATCCTCGGTGCGAGCGTGCTTCTGGGGGTCGCGGAGAATTTCCTGAGAGCCTTCCGTCCAACCCGGGATTGGGCAGAGATTGTATTCTTTGTTTTGATCATTGTCGTCATAGTGGGGCGCTCCCTGAAAGGAAGAAAGTCATGAATCGCAATGTATCTCGCATTTTCGCGGCGCTCTTTGGAATACTTGCAATTGCATTGCCCCTTTTTGCGGGAGATTATCCGCTGCAGGTTGCGCGCAATATCATGCTGTACATGGCTTTGGCAATTACCTGGGATATGCTGCTCCGCTCCGGACAGATTTCCTTCGGTATAGCCGGCCTCTTTGGCGTGGGAGCGTATGCGGCAATCCTCGGCGTTATCCGTGCGGGGATGCCTGCCTGGTTTTCGATAATTTTTGCGGCAATTTTTTCAGGTGTTGTGGCATTTGCCATTGGATTTCTTATCTTGCGCTTAAGGGCAATGTATTTTTCGATTGTCACGCTCGCCCTCGGTGAAATCTTCAGGATCATAATCCACAATCTGCATGATTTTACCGGTGGCCCGGAAGGCGTGGTCATGCAGCAGGGCGTCATCTTTGGAGGCAGTGCCGGTAAGCTGTACTGGCTTACTCTTGCAGGTTTGGCGGTGGCTATAGCGGCTTCCTATTGGTTTGAAAAGAGCAAGATACACTTTGCGCTCACCGCGATTCGCAACAATGAAATTTCGGCAAAATCTTCAGGAGTGAACATATTCCGCTGGCTGCTTCTTGCTTTTGTCGTGACCTCCGCCATCCAGGGACTGCTGGGTGGCATTTTTGTCCAATCGTACGGGTTCGCGACGCCAGATACGGTGTTCAGTGCTGATTTTACCCTTCTGCCTCTCGCAATGGCTCTGTTGGGCGGCGTGTACAGCACAAGGGGGCCGATATTTGGTGCTATCCTCCTCGGGCTTGTTTCAGAGTGGCTTAAACTGAAGATACCTTATGGTCACCTCGTGGTGTACGGAATCATCATCATCATCGTCATCCTCTTCATGCCTCAGGGGCTAAAGCAGCTTGTGCGACAGCCAGCGAACAAGACTGACAGGAGGAGCGCATGAGCAAGCTGAAAACAGAAAACCTTACGAGGCGTTTCCTGGGTCTTGTCGCGGTGAACAATGTCTCATTCTCGATGGAAGAAGGCGAGATCCTTGGCATTATCGGCCCGAACGGCGCGGGAAAGACGACCTTCATAAATCTCATCTCGGGAATCATCATGCCAAGTGAAGGGCTCATTGAATACAAGGGCCAGGACATCACCTATATACCGGCGCATGAGCGCGCCCGAATGGGGATAGCCCGGACGTATCAACTGATTCATCCTCTGGAAAACCTCACATTGATAGAGAATGTCATGGTTGGATCGATTTTTGCAAAGGGTAACGGGTTGAAAGAAGCTCGCCGCAGGGCCGAAGCGCTCTGCCAGGAACTCGGCCTTACAGGCCTGGACAGAGACACAAGTCGGCTCACCATTCTCGAAATAAAAAAAATGGAAATTGCGAGGGCGCTCGCCAATGAGCCGGAAGTGCTGTTTTTAGATGAAGTCATGGCCGGGCTCAATGCGGATGAAACGAAGGATATCATTGCGATGGTACAGAAAATTGCTCAGGAGCGGCACCTTGCGGTGGGCGTCGTTGAGCACGTCATGGGCGTTATCCGGGAACTGACGCACCGGGTGATCGTGCTCGAGGCCGGTGAACTGATTGCGGAAGGCAAATACGAAGACGTATCCAAGAACCCTCGAGTCATCGAAGCCTATCTCGGAGGAGGAGCCGCCTAATGCTCACAATACAGAATCTCGAATGCGGCTATGGCCGGATGAAAGTGATCGATGGGGTGAATTTTGCGGTCGGCGCCGAATCCGTAGGATTGTTTGGCCCCAATGGTGCGGGGAAATCGACTTTAATTGCTACCGTTATGGGTATGATAAAGCCATGGAAAGGTAGCATCGAACTCGATGGCAAGAGAATAGAAGGTGCGGAAACACATACCATCGCAAGAATGGGAGTAGCTCTTGTCCCACAGGAGAGGGAGCTTTTCCCAGGCATGTCCGTCGAGGACAACCTGGTGCTCGGCGCCGCGTACATTCCCCACGCGAAGGATGACATCCCCAATCAGCTGGAAAAAGTTTTCGCGCTTTTCCCCATACTGAAAGAAAGACGCACGCAGTATGCCGGCACCATGTCCGGGGGCCAGCAGAGAATGTTGGCCATCGGGAGGGCGCTCATGTCAAAGCCCGGACTTCTGATTCTTGATGAACCATCGCTTGGCTTGCAGCCATCGATCGTCGCGGAAGTGTTCGAGGTGCTGAAAGGGCTGAAGAGCTCGGTATCGATCTTAGTCGCCGAGCAAAATGTACGCGAAAGTCTGAAGGCGATCGACCGGGGTTGTGTGCTCGAAAATGGCCGCATTGTGCTCGAGGATAGTGCAGAGGGGCTCAGAACGAACCCGTTTGTCATCAAATCATATTTGGGACTGTAGGAAAGTATCGCAATGGCAGAGATGATGGTCAATGGCGTTCGGATCGTCTATGAGCTGTCTGGCGAGTGCGATGTTGGTGTTCTTAAGGCGCCAATTGTCCTTTTGAATGGCATCGCGATGTCGATTTCGCATTGGAAACCGCTCATTGCGGCGCTGCCTGCCGGAACGTGTTGTCTGAGCCATGATTTTCGGGGACAGACCCTCAGCGGCAAACCCGCAGGGCCATATTCGCTCGCCATGCATGCCAAAGACCTCGTCGATCTCATGGATGCCCTGCATATTGAGAGAGGGCACATCGTGGGGACTTCCTACGGCTCCGAAGTGGCGATGGAATTCGCAATGCTGTATCCAGAACGATGTGCGTCGCTTGTAGTGATTGATGGAGTGAGCGAACTCGACCCGGTTTTGGAAGCAGCGGTAGTCTCGTGGATGGAAGCTGCCAGAAAAGATGCCCGTCTGTTCTATAAGACAATGCTTCCCTGGACATATTCCTCGAATTATATCGCCGCCCACAGGGATATGCTGACTGCGCGGGAAGATGGGATGGCTGCTCTGCCGGCAGAATGGTTTGCGGCTTTTGTCGAGCTGTGCAAAGCTTTTTTAAAGATCAACCAGACGCAGAGGCTGAAGCAGATATCATGCCCCGCGACGGTGCTGGTTGGTGAAAAAGATATTCTCAAGCATAGGGGTTTTTCGGAGATCATCGCCCGGAACATTCCTGGTGCGGTGATGCATGTCATTCCAGACGCGGGCCATGCGGTGGTGATCGAGCGGCCTGCGCTGTGTGCGGAGGAAATATGGCAAGCGGTTTCGCTGCGGTGATTGGAGTTTCAATATTTTTTGTGACAGCCGGGAAGGGTGTACCGGTGGTCTATGTTCATGGCAACACCGGCTCCTCGGTTTGGTTCAGGCCCGTGATGGATGTGCCGGGATGCAGAGCTGTCGCCATCGATATGCCAAACTTCGGTCAGTCTTCGCCTCTCGACGGAGATATCAGCATTCAACGCTATGCTGCGTACGTCGCTGGTTTTATGGATTTAAAAGGCATAAAAGAAGCGGTTGTGGTCGGGCATTCGCTGGGAGGCTGTGTCGTGCAGGCCCTCGCGCTTGAACGGCCGGGCCTTGTGAAGGCAATGGTCCTCGTCGATTCGGGTGCGCCGAATGGTCTTGTAACGCCTAAAGATCGCCATCCTGTCATCGAGCTCATGAGGACCAATCGGGCGGTGCTCGAACAGGCCCTTAAAGCGACTGTGCCCACACTCAAGGATGACGCATTGTTTAAAACAATTGTCGATGATGCACAAAAAATGGCTCCTCCTGCGTGGATTGGCAATGCGGAAGCACTTTCCCACTTCGATATCACCTCGAGATGTGCCGAGTACGAGGGACAGGTCCTCGTAATGCGTGGCACTCTCGACCCGATCATTACCGATGAAATGGCGCGGGCGACGGCCGGAGCCTACAGGCACGCCAAGCTTGTGACGCTGGAGGGGGTGGGTCATTCGGTCACTGTGGAAAACCCGGTCCTTTTCCTGCAGATTTTCCGGGATTTCCTCGCGGAACAAGGCATCTGCAAAAAATAAATCCGTAAAAATTCACAGGATACTCTATGAAGGAGGAACTTTCATGGCGAAAGTCAGCATTATCGGCGCTTACAACACTCAATTTGGAAACTTTGTGAAGAAGAACAAAGAGACTGGCGAAGTCACTGATCTGAAGTCGATCTACGATCTTATGCTCGAAGCGGGCAGGGGAGCGATCTCCGACGCGGGTATCGATCCGAAAGACATCGATGGTGTCTGGGTTGGCTCCTGCGCTCCCGGCATCTTCGCAAATCAGGAGCATCTTGCGGCGTTCGCGCCAGAGATCGCGCCTGATGCCCTGCGTTTCAAACCGACGTATCGCTGCGAGGATGCCTGCTCATCGGGCTCGGTTGCGGTATACAGCGCGCTCTATGCGCTGGAATCGGGGCGGGCGAAGGTCGCTCTGGTGCTTGGCGTCGAAAAAATGAACCTTCTCGATACAAAAGGCGTGACGCATGCGCTTGCCACCTGTTCTTACTGGCCGGAAGAAGGAGCCAAAGGCTATACCTTTCCAGGCTTGTTCGCCGAATATGCCAAAGGCTATGCCGCCCAATATGGATTTGACCGTCCGATGCTCGCGGAAATGCTCGCCACCGTTTCGGCACTCAATTACCGAAATGGCATCGACAACCCCCTTGCGCATTTTGGCAAGGGCGGTGTCGCAGACCGTCTCGGCCTCATGACCGCAGAGGCGATTCTCGCACTTCCCGACGAAAAGAATCCGATGATCGCCGAACCCTTGCGGCTGCACGACTGCTCGCTCGTCACCGACGGCGCCGCCGCTATCGTGCTCGTGCGCGACGACCTCTCACTTGCCAAATCGGAAAAGGCGGTCAAAGTGGCAGGTCTCGCCCATGTCAACGAGCGCCTTCCCATCTCGGTGCGCCCTAATATGTACGAACTCATGGCCGGCAAGCGGGCGGTGCAGCAGGCATTCGCGGAGGCGGGCATTACGATCGCGGATGTCGATCTGGCCGAGGTGCACGACTGCTTTACGATCAATCAGCTTCTGAGCACCGAAGCGCTTGGACTCTCCGCCGATGGCCGTGCTGGCTACGATTACATGGAAGGCCGGTTCACCCGCGACGACGGGCACTGCCCGATCAATCTCTCCGGGGGGCTCAAGGCGAAGGGACATCCCGTCGGCGCGACGGGCGTCTCGATGCACGCGCTCGTCTACAAGCAGCTCGTCGGCCAGCCCATCGGCGCGGTGCCTGCGAAGAAGCAGCCGACAGTCGGTGTCACTTTCAATGTCGGCGGCTCAAGCGTCACGAACTGCGTCACGGTGTTGAGAAAAGAATGAGATGCCTGGCGGTAGGGAATAGGGGATAAAGCGAGGGGGCGCCCGGGGGGCGCCCCCTTTTTTATATTTTGGCGCTCTGACGCTTGAGTTTTTTGGTAGTAGTCATCTCGAGCGGTTCCTTGAGGATGTGCGTCCTGCTTATCTTCTGATAGGGCCGCAGCCTTTGATTTACCTCGGTGATGATGTCCTGAATGCGCGCCTCAATCTGATTTGGCATAAGACGGTTTTGCGAAATCCAGTCCTGATTCGGATAGATCAGCGCCTCGATTTCTTCCGCGACCGATTTGCCCTCAGGATTGTAGCCGCGTACAAGTATCTGATCGATTTCATCATAGAGCTGGAACTCGTTCTCTATCTCTTCGGGATAGACGTTTTTGCCGCCCTCGGTGACGATAAGGTTTTTGATTCTCCCCGCAAGATAGAGATAATTTTCCTTGTCCAGCTTCCCGAGGTCGCCTGTGCTGAGCCAGCCATCTTCGGAGAGCACCTGGGCTGTTTCTTCGGGCATCTTGTAATAGCCCTGCATCACCATGGACCCACGGACGACAATTTCTCCGATGCCATCTTCGTCTGGATTTTCGATGCGAATTTCGACGCCGGGGAGAATTTTACCGACAGAAGTCTCTTTATAGTGCTCGACCGGATTGAGGGTGAGAATCGGCGAGGTCTCCGTGAGTCCATAGCCCTGGACAAAATCGATGCCGAGTTCGTTGTATTGACGGAAAACCTTCGGGTCGAGCGGCCCGCCACCCGAAATGCAAATTCGAATCGAAGAAAGGCTCGCTTTTTCCAGCACGGAATGGAACAGGCTCCTCCCGGGGTTTACGCCGAAGGCTTTCTTGATGAATCCCGAGATGGCCATCATGGTCCGGATCAGGGCATACGTAAACGCGCCCTTTTCTTTCACACCCTTCATGATGCCGGCGAGGAGTTTATTGAACAGCATCGGCACGCCGAGAAACATCGTGACCTTTGCTGCTTTCAGGTCTGAGAGGATTTGCTTGACGACCATGCGCTTGCCGAAGACCAGCTCGGCGCCGACCGAGAGCGATTCGATGAACACCGCGAGCATCGTGTAGGAATGATGGATCGGCAGCAGCGCGTAGAACACATCCTCGTGCAAAATATTGAGATTCGATTGTGCGAAGAAACAATCCGAAACAAAATTTTCGTGGCTCAGCATCACGCCCTTGGGGACGCCTGTTGTGCCTGATGTGAACAGAATGGCGGCAGTGCTCTGCATCTTCACGGGAGGCTGCTCAAATTTGAACCCTTGGGGCGGGGTCATGTCGTAGATATAATTCCCCGCTTTTTTTGTGAGGGCAAAGCAGGGCATGTCGTGGAATTCTTTCTGGATTTCCTCGAACTTTTCTTCATCGATGAAGGCTGCCATCACATCCCCTGCTTTTATCAAGGTGATAATTTCCTGGGTGGAGAGCTGATAATCGATGGGGACGACGACGGCTCCCGTGTACAGAACGGCGATAAATGCAATAGCCCATTCCGGCGAATTCTTGCCGGTCACGGCGACATGGGTGCCAGGCTTGATGCCAACCGAGCCTAGGTGGGCCGCGACATTGACAATGAGTGTCCGGGCTTCTCTATACGTCAGACTGACTCTCTGGGGGCTATACACCGTGAAACAAGGGCTGTCGGGGAAACGTTCCGCGGTAATATCGAAGAGTTGCGGAAGTGTAGGCCATTTATCCGAAAAAACGCGACCTCGATACGCATCGAGAAATTTCCAAGGTTCTGTCTCTCTCATATTTACTATTATGCTGCAAGAACATTGTGATGAAAAGTAGGGGGGTACGATTTTCTTATTAAAGTAAAAATACTATCGCCCCCTTTCCGGTAGGCCTGTTTTTGCGCTATTCTTTTGTGCACTTTCTGTGCATTGTGGAGGGGAGCATGAAATCGGTGGAGCTTTCAAAGGCTTATGACCCAAAGTCGTTCGAACAGCGCATATACGAAATGTGGAAAAGCGAGGGCCATTTTCAGCCGAAAGTAGACAGGCACAAAAGGCCTTTTACCATTGTAATTCCTCCTCCCAATGTAACCGGTGTCCTTCACTTGGGACATGCGCTCGACAACAGTCTGCAGGATATACAGATCCGGTACAGGCGCATGAAGGGCATTCCCACGCTCTGGCTGCCCGGTACCGACCATGCGGGCATCGCCACGCAGAATGTCGTGGAGCGCAAGCTGCGAAAGGAAGGCCGCAGCCGCGAGTCTCTGGGGCGCGAGGCCTTCATCGAAGAAACGTGGAAAGTGGCCAGGGAGCACCGCGCGTTCATCGACAACCAACTCGCCCGAATCGGAGCGAGCGTCGATTGGAGCAGGGAGCGCTTTACGCTGGATGAGGGGCTTTCACGCGCCGTCCGCGAGGTATTCGTGACGCTGTACGAGCGCAATCTGATCTATCGCGGCGAATACCTGGTGAACTGGTGCCCTTCGTGCGGCACTGCCCTCTCGGACGATGAGGTTGAGCACGAGGATGAACCGGGCGCGCTGTGGCACATTTGGTATGAACTTGTCGACGGTCCCTGTCCCGAATGGCCGAGCGGCAGGATCGAGATCGCGACCTCGCGCCCGGAGACGCTTTTAGGCGACACTGCCGTTGCGGCCCACCCCAATGATCCTCGCTATGTGGCCATTATCGGCAAAAAAGTGCGTCTGCCTCTGACCGATCGCGTCATTCCGGTCATCGAAGACAGCTATGTCGCTCCTGAATTAGACACGGGGCTCGTGAAAATCACTCCTGCACA
>Ga0074197_1000934_pt1 | contig 29575 bp, 27 predicted proteins | sample EPASupsiteSAE305_FD_64526 | JGI IMG/M metagenome (GOLD analysis project Ga0074197, IMG submission 64526) | Bioremediated contaminated groundwater microbial communities from EPA Superfund site, New Mexico - SAE3-05 reassembly with SPADES | ecosystem: Environmental > Aquatic > Deep subsurface >...
CCACGCCCGGCGCTCCGGCACCGCCCTCAGCCCACCGACATCGGGCGCACAGCGCAGCCAAACCAGTCCGGTGATCTGCAGCGGGTGCCCCAGGGCGACATCATCCGTCCGCAGGCCTTCTATCGCGGCGCCCCCAACACCGGCGAGATCAAGCGGCTGGACGGCATGTACAACCTGCTGGCCGTCGGTCCCAGTGATGCCAATGGTCGGCGGCTGCTGTTCATGGCCCAAAACCAGTCGGTGGTGGCAATTTGGCAAGGTGAGACACGTCCCGTGACCAGCTTTGCTCTCAAGCCCAATCAGAAAGTAGTTTCGCTGGATTACGTTGACAGCGATGCCAACGGCACTGCTGAACTGTATGTAACCATCGTCGCCAGTGGCGAACTGGAGTCGCAGGTCTGGGAACTGAAGAATAACCGCCTCGTCAAGCTGGCCGAGAAGCTGCCCTACTTCTTCCGGGCCATCGCCCTGGCTGGCGGCACACCCAAGCTGTACCTGCAGGAGCAGGGTCGTGGCGATCAGCAGTACTATGGCGATGTTTACGAGGCGGTGTTGCAGGGCAAGCAGGTCGTTAAGAAGGGCCGCATCGCAATGCCTCGCTACGGTAACCTGTATAGTTTTAACCAGTTTAAGGCGCAGAATGGTGAACTGCTGACGGTGGTCTACCACGAGAGCAACTACCTGGTTGTGTATGACAAGGAGCAGAAAGAGTTGTGGCGCAGCAACGACGCCTTTGGCGGCTCCGAGTTGTATTATCAGGTGGAAGACCTTGACCGGGTTCGTGTGTATGGCGACAAGTACCGCTGGTATTTTATGAACCAGCGCATCCTGGTCACCAGCCAGCAGGAGCTGCTGGTGGGGAAAAATGACGGTTTCTTCCTGTTGGGCAACGCTCGAACCTACAAGAAGGGTGCGGTCTACAGCCTGTACTGGAACGGCGCTGCCTTGGAAGAGGTCTGGCGCACCAAGGACACCCAAAACTACATGCCGGACTTCTGGTTTGATGAACAGAAGAGTGAGCTGCTATTGCTGCAACTGACCCAGCGTGAAGATGTGGTGATGCGCGTCAAAGGGGCAACGGCCCTGCAGATCAAGAAGGTGGAGTAGGTCTTTTGTCGGATGCCTGAACCGAAAGGCGGCACCGTTTGGTGCCGCCTTTTTTTGTCGTTGAGCGAGGTCGGGCCGTATGGCATAGTGAGCCATGAGTAAAATTATTGCAGACATGACGGAAGAAGATGAGAGTAGGGTCTTTGTAAGATTACTAGAGGTGCATGCGACGTTGCGAGGTTTGGCTGACCGCTTGAGGGATAAGGCGGTTGCTTATGGCGAAACGTCTGAAAAAAATCTACCCGGAAATCATGTTTTGACGTGAGAGATGTCGGCTTGTGGTTGGCCAGCAGAAAGGAAGGTGTGGCATGGGGTATCGCGAAAGAATCGAGGCTGATCCAGATATTATGCTGGGTAAGCCGATTGTAAAGGGGACCCGTATAACGGTAGAGCTATTGTTGACCAAGCTGGGAGATGGCGCCTCCACCGAAGATTTGCTGCTGGCCTATCCGCATCTTAAGCGCGAGGATATCATGGCTGCGTTGGCCTACTCTGCTGATGTGGTTGGCCGGGAGGAGCTGCTTGTATCGTAGCATCGTCGCAGATGAGAGCGTGGACTTCAGAATTGTGACAGCCTTGATCGAGGATGGATTTGATCTGTATGCTGTTGTACGTGAGTGTCCCGGTATAAGCGATAAAAGAGTGCTTGAGCGCGCATCGGAACGTCAAGCGCTGCTCTTGACCGAGGATAGTGATTTTGGTGAATGGATATTTGCACACGGTCAAAAGGGCGTAAGCGTTCTGTATCTTCGTTATGCGCATCATGAATTGCGTGAAATTATCCGGGCGGTCAGGATGGTACTGAATAACTACGAAAAAGGTGCGGTGGAACGGTTTACCGTCATTACGCCAAAAAAGATACGCATGCGTGATATTTTGTAGGCAGGTTTCAGGCGGATAAAGAGGGCTTTGTTTTGACACTGGCCGGGGGATATGGCATACTCCTCCGGCTTTTGTCTGTCTGAAGGCATGGGTGTAACGCCATACAAGAAGGTAGCGTTGTGGAAGTACGAACCGAACATAGCGGCCTGCCCCGCGGGGTGGCCGATTACCTGCCGGCCCGGGCGGCAACGATTGCCGCCATTGAAGAGCAGGTGCTGCGCGTAGCCGGTCAGTGGGGCTTTCAGCGCATCATTCCGCCGGCCCTGGAATTTGAAGAGGTGCTGGCCAGCGGTATGGGCGAGGGGTTGCGCAGCCGTACCTTCCGTTTTGACGACTGGCAGTCGGGCCGCATGCTGGCCATTCCGCCCGACATCACACCGCAGATCGCCCGCATCGTGGCTACCCGCTTGCGTGATCGTCCGTTGCCGCACCGGATCTGTTACAGCGGTCGGGTGCTGCGTCACGCCGAACTGCAGTCGGGTCGCAGCCGCGAGATATTTCAGGCCGGGGTCGAGCTGATCGGCCTGGATTCCCCCGAGGCCGACGCCGAGATGGTGGCGATGGCCGTCGAGGTGATGCAGGGCCTCAAAATTGCCGAGTTTACGGTTGATCTGGGTCAGGTTGCCTTTTGTCGTGGCGTGTTTGAGGCCAGTGGTCTGACCGGTGAGCCGCTACAGCAGATGCAGGCGGCGGTGGCCCGCAAGGACTCTTCGGCGGTGGCCGAGTTGCTGGCTGCCCATCCGGTCCCGGAACAGAGTCGCACGGAGCTTTTGGCGTTGCCGCGGCTTTTTGGCGGCCGCGAGGTGTTGGAGGATGCGCTGCGGGTGGTGAAGAATGAGGTTTCTTGCCGGGCGCTGCACAACCTGCACGAGGTGGTGGCGATCCTTGAACTGCACGGCGTGACCCGCTATCTGACCATCGACCTGGGCGAAACCCGTGGCCTTGATTATCATACCGGCCTGACCTTTGAAGGCTTTGCACAGGGCATCGGCGAGGCGCTCTTTAGTGGCGGCCGCTATGATCATCTGACTGCCCGCTACGGTCTGCCGGCGCCAGCCACTGGCTTTACCTGCAATGTGCTGCCGCTGGTGCAGGCCCTGGAGGCAACGGCTGGTGGCTGTCGTGAGCCGAGGCGGGATCTGCTCTTGTTCAATCAGCGTGCCGATCGTCAGGAGGCGCTGGTCATCGCCCGTGCCTTGCGAGGGCAGGGATTGAGCGTGGCGCGGGATATTATTCGTCGTGATTTTGAGAGCTCGCTGGCCTATGCGCGCGCCACCGGTATCCGTTGCATGCTGGTGATCGACCAGCCTGAAGCCGGCTGCCTGCTGGTGCGCAGCAGTGATGGCAAGCAGACTAAAATAACCAGAGAACAGTTGCTCCAGGATGGATTTCTGGCGCAGCATGACCTGTTTCAGGAGTGACACGCATGGCTAATGTGGTGGTAGTTGGCGCCCAATGGGGCGATGAAGGCAAGGGCAAGGTCGTTGACATCTATACCGAGTACGCTGACGAGATCGTGCGCTATCAGGGCGGCAACAATGCCGGGCATACGCTGGTGGTGGGTGACGAAAAGGTGGTGCTGCACCTGATCCCTTCCGGTGTGCTGCATGCCGGCAAGCGCTGCGTGATCGGCAACGGCGTGGTGCTGGACCCCGAGGTGTTCATCATGGAGGTCAAGCGGCTGCAGGCCGCCGGCCGGCTGCAGGATGACAGCAGCCTGCTGTTGTCCGAATCGCTGCATATCATCATGCCCTATCACAAGGCCATCGACATCGCCCGCGAGGCTCAGAGCGGCGACAAGAAGATCGGTACCACCGGCCGGGGCATCGGCCCCTGCTATGAGGATAAGATTGGCCGTCGCGGCATCCGGCTGATGGACCTGCTGGACCCGGTGATCTTCAGTCGCAAGCTGCGGGAAAATCTGGAGGAGAAGAACGCCATCCTGGAGCGGCTGGGTGAAGAGCCGCTGGAGTATAATGCCATCTATCGGGCCTACCAGGACCATGCGGAGATTCTCAAGAAGTACGTGGCAGACACCGCCCTGGCCCTGGACAAATCGCTCAAGGCCGGCAAGAAGCTGTTGTTTGAAGGGGCGCAGGGTACGTTACTGGATGTGGATCACGGCACCTATCCCTTTGTTACCTCGTCTTCAACCTGTGCCGGCGGCGCCGCCACCGGTACCGGCGTCTCGCCGCGGGCCATCAACGAGGTGATCGGTATCTCCAAGGCCTACGTCACCCGCGTCGGTAGTGGCCCATTCCCCACTGAGCTGTTGGACGAGACCGGCGAGAATTTGCGTCAGGTGGGCGGTGAGTTTGGCGCCACCACTGGCCGTCCGCGCCGTTGCGGCTGGTTCGACGCCATGGTGATCCGCTACAGTGTGCGGGTCAACGGACTGACCGGCATCGCCCTGACCAAGCTGGACGTACTGTCCGGGTTCGAAACCATCAAGGTCTGTACCGGTTACCGGTATGAAGGCGTTATGCTGGAGACCCTGCCGGCCAAGCTGGAAGTGTTTGAGAACTGTGAGCCGGTCTATGAAGAGCTGCCCGGCTGGCAGTCCGATATCTGTGATGTGCGTTCATTTGACCAACTGCCTGCCAATGCCCAGGCCTATGTCAAGCGGCTGGAAGAGCTGGCAGGCTGCCCGATTGTGATGGTCTCTGTGGGGCCACGGCGCGACCAGACCATGCAGTTGAAAAACCCGTTTGCAGCCTGACAAAAAATAGTATAAAAAAAGATTGACATCCGGCGGCTCGAATAGTAAAAACGAAATTCCTTGAGCGAGCCGCTAGCTCAGATGGTAGAGCACCTGACTTTTAATCAGGTGGTCGTTGGTTCGATCCCAACGCGGCTCACCATATGCGTCCCCTTCGTCTAGCCCGGCCCAGGACACCGCCCTTTCACGGCGGCGACAGGGGTTCAAATCCCCTAGGGGACGCCAAAATTTAATCCGGATTAGTCCGGTGCGATACAGAAAAGCCCTCGAAGAGATTCGAGGGCTTTTCTGTTTGAGTTGCCGTCAGCCGGTGGCTTTGCTATGGATATAGGCGACCAGTGCCTTGCAGATGAGGCTGGAGGTAGTGTGTGCTGAATGATGCCAATCGATCGATGTTCCGCTTCCTGGCCGTGCTGACCGCCGCAGCAATGGTCGGCATGCAGGGCTACACCATGCTGTTCAACAATTTTGCGGTGGAGACGGTGCATCTGGAGGGTTTTCAGGTGGGTCTGACCCAGTCGATCCGCGAGATTCCCGGCTTCCTGGCCCTGACCGCCATCTACGTGATGCTGATCGTCCGTGAGCATCGTTTGGCCGCCCTGTCGGTTGTGCTGCTGGGGGTGGGGGTAGCCATGACCGGCCTGTTTCCCAGCTTTAGCGGTGTGGCTCTGACCACCCTGCTGATGAGCTTCGGCTTCCACTACTATGAGACCGTTAACCAGTCGTTGACCCTGCAGTACTTCTCCACCCACCAGTCGCCGCTGGTGATGGGCAAGCTGCGCAGTCTGGCCGCCATTACCAGTATCGTCGCCGCAGCAGTAATCTGGTGTCTGGGATTTGTGCTGGACTATGCCGGCATGTTTCTGGTGGTGGGCGGGGCGGTGGCCCTGGCCGGGCTGTGGGCCGTTGTGCAGGACCCCAGCCATCGGGATGTGCCGCCGCAAAAGTTGCGGATGTTTCTTAAACGCCGCTACTGGCTCTACTACGCCCTGACCTTCATGTCCGGCGCCCGGCGGCAGATCTACATGGTCTTTTCGATGTTCCTGCTGGTGAAGGTGTTTCACTTCTCGGTGCAGGCGATCACGGTGTTGTTCATCATCAATAACCTGATCAACTGGCTGATAAACCCACTGATCGGCCGTTCGATCAACGCCTTTGGCGAACGGACTCTCTGTACGCTCGAATACGCCGGGGTGATCGTTGTCTTTCTGACCTATGCCTACGCCTCATCCAAGTGGGTAGTGGCCGGAATGTACATCCTGGACTACATCCTGTTCAACTTCGCAGTGGCGATTCGTACCTACTTTCAGAAGATCGCCGATCCCGAGGATATCGCCCCCAGTTCGGCGGTGGGCTTCACCATCAACCATATTGCGGCTGTCTTTCTGCCGGCTCTGGGGGGCTATCTCTGGATGCTGGATTACCGGATACCGTTCCTGATGGGGGCGGTGCTGGGAGGTGTCTCGCTGATCCTGGCCCAGTTTATCCGATTGCCGGATAACCAGCCAAAGGCGGTGGCGTGATGACGATCCTTGAGCTGCAGGGGGTGCAGGTGCTGGACTATCTGGACCAGCTGGCCGGTCTGCGTCTGAGTATCTTCCGGGAGTATCCCTACCTGTATGACGGACAGCTTGAGGATGAACGGCGGTATCTGAGCGGCTATGTCGGCAAGGGGCAGGTGCTGCTGGCATTGGATGCCGGACGGGTGGTGGGCGCCATCACCGGCATGCCGCTGGCAAAGGAGTCTGAGCCGTTTGTGGAGCCGTTTCGTGTCGCCGGGCTGGAGCCGGAGCAGTTCTATTACATCGGCGAGCTGTTGCTGTTGCCTGCTTACCGCAACCTGGGCTGGGGCTCGCGCCTGCTGGCCAGGCTGGAGCAGCTGGTGGCACAACAGGGCCGTTACGCGAGCTGCTGCCTGGCAACGGTGGCACGGCCGAGCAACCATCCGCTGCAGCCGGTCGGGTTTGTGCCGATCGAGCGTTTTTGCCAACGTCACGGGTATGCGCTGATCAGCGGGGTAGCGGCGCAGGTTTCCTGGCAGGAGCTGGATGGCCAGATCAGCCCCAAAAAACTGGATTTCTGGCGCAAGGCCTGTCCGACACCGGTACAGGAACGGACGCGAAGGGATGGACAGCCATGAAAAAGAGCAAGCCAAGCTACCCGTACAACCAGCTTGAGGCCGAGATTGCCATTACCGGCTTGCACGCCACCGGCGAGTATCAGGTGCTGCGCAAGATCAATCTGGATCGTGATCATCGTTTCAGTCACAAGCAGCGTGCTGGCAGCCGAATCGCCCTTTGTCTGGATACCGAGACCACCGGGCTTGATCAGGCCAATGACCAGGTGATTGAGTTGGGTATCGTGGCCTTTGAATACGATCCAGCCACGGCCGAGATCATCGGGATCAGCCGTCGCTACAACGGTTTCGAGGACCCCGGTGCGCCACTGGCACGGGAGATCGTGGAGATTACCGGTATCACTGACGAGATGCTGCGCGGTCAGCGCTTTGATGATGCCGCCGTTCATGAGCTTGCCAAACAGGCCAGCCTGGTAATTGCCCACAACGCCGGTTTTGATCGGCCCTTTGTGGAAAAGCGCTTTCCTGTCTTTGCGTCCGTTCCCTGGGCCTGCACCGTGACCCAGATCGATTGGCAGGCAGAAAGGCTACCGGCCCGTTCGCTTGAGTATCTGCTGTTCAAGTTCGGCTGGTGCATCAACGCCCACCGTGCCTTGGATGACGCCGAAGGGGTGCTGGGGTTGCTGCTGGAGCAGCTGCCCCAGAGCGGCCAAGCGGTCTTTAACGTTGTATTGGCGGCCAGCGCCGTTGCCAGCAGCCGCATCTACGCCGTAGGCGCCCCCTTTGACAAAAAAGAGTTGCTTAAACAACGGGGATATCGCTGGAGTGACGGCAGCGGCAGTACGCCCAAGTGTTGGTGGATCAGCGTTACAGAGGAGCAGGAACAGGCGGAGTTGGCATTTTTGGCGGCGCAGATCTATCCGGCTGGCGGCGCCTCCGCTGTCCAGGTGCGACGGGTCGGTCCGCTGGACCGCTTTTCGACAAGGGAGGGGTAAGGGCTGTCATAGAGGACTGCGGGGGCGTTGTGGACGGTGCAACAGTCGTTTACTATACGCCGGCAAAAAAATAAAAAACAGACTGTTTTTTTGGGCTCAGCTGGGTATGATCAGATCAAAGGTAGCGCTACCTTGGATTACAACAGAAGGGCAGTTACCGTTACTAAGGTTTTTTACACAGGAGGTTTCCATGGAGGATACGCCGCCTGGCTCGTTACCCACATACGCTTTGTAACCTGAGGTCAGTTAGTTGCTTGGCCTGATGACCATGCAAATGGTACCAAGATTCGCGTTAAACCCGGGGCCCGCACATCACGTGCGGGCCTCTCTTGTTATCAAGACAGCCATAACGACTGTCGGCGGCAGTTTGGTTTGGCTTGCTTTTGTTGGCAGAGTGTGACACGTACAGAAAAAGCGGCTAACAGGGGTGTGATGACAGCTTCAGCACAGCATACCACCATCTGGGCGGTGGGGGGCGGCAAGGGAGGGACCGGCAAGAGTTTCCTCAGCAGCAGTATGGCGTCCTGTCTGGCGCTGCAGGGGAAACGGACTATCCTGCTGGATGCCGATCTGGGCGGTGCCAATCTGCACAACTTCTTTGGCCTGATCAGGCCGCGCTGTTCACTGACCGATTTTTTTGAAAAGAAACGACCGCTGCAGGATCTGCTGGCCCACACCGGTGTCGCCAACCTGCAGCTGATCACCGGCTCACTCGGTTCCCTTGAATCGGAGAGTATCAACTACGCGCAGAAACAGAAGCTGTTCCGCCACATCCGCGCCCTGGAGGCCGATCATATCCTGATCGATTTAGGCGGCGGCACCCACCTGACCACCCTCGATACCTTTCTATTGGCCGACAAGATGGTGGTGGTGACCGTGCCGGAGATCACCGCCATCGAAAATATGTACCAGTTCATCAAGAGCGTCTACTACCGCAAGCTGAAGGCGATCTTCAAGGCCTATGATCTGACCGGCCTGGTGCAGGATATCTGGAAAGATCGCACCACCCACAACATCCGTAGTCTGAAGGATCTGATCACCCATCTGCGTTCCGGCTCAGGGCACATCTCGGATATCTTTGAGCGCGAAATGGCCGGCTTTGTGGTGCAGCTGATCCTGAACGAGGTGCGCAGTTCAAAGGATATCCTGACCGGTGAGAACTTAAAGCATGTCTGCGTCAATTTTCTGGGGTTGCGGGTGCAGTATGTGGGACCGGTCAGTTATGACCCGGCTGTGCAGAAGAACATCAATGACAAGCAGCCGTTCATGTTGTTCAACCGGCTTTCGCCGGTGGTCAAGGAGGTGCGGCAGGTGACGGACAATATTGTTAACGATACGCCGTTCACCGTGCCGGAGGAGTTGCTGGATGGAAGAATCTAACCAGTACTTCGAACTGATGGAGCTGTCGCCGGAGGCCAGTCTGGATCAGATCAGGCGGCGTTACCGCTATCTCAAGACGCTGTACGCTGGTGATTCTATCGAGATCAGCGCCTTGCATGATGATTTTTCCCAGGAACTGCTGGCCGATTATCTGGACCGGCTTGATCGTGCCTTTGAAAAGCTGAACGCCTTGCGTGAAAAGAACAAGGCGGTGGCGGCGACCGTTGTCAGGAACGAGCCGGACCCGGAGCTGCAGGGCTGGATCGCACAGATTGACTGTTTTGATGGTGCGGCCCTCAGGGCGGTGCGGGAGCGGCTTGCAGTTGACCTGCAGGCGATCTTTACGGTGACCCGTATTCAGCCGCGCTTTCTGGAGGATATTGAGGCCGAGATCTTCGGCTCGTTCCCGGCCGAGGTCTACCTGCGCAGCTACCTGATTGAGTACAGTCGTTTTCTTGGTCTAGAGAGCCAGCGGGTACTGAAGGACTACCTGCCCCGTTACCGGGAGTGGATCGCAAGCCACAGGGGCGGTGGCGGCTCTTGAACGTGGAGCTGGCGTGGAACAGGTGATCGTGCTGTGGATACTGGCCTTTGTGTTGAGTCTGGGCGGCCTGGCCGGCATGGTGCTGCCGGCGCTGCCCGGGGCGCCGCTGCTGTTCGCTGGTCTGTTCTGTGCTGCTTGGGCTGAAGGGTTCACCTATGTCGGGTTCTGGACGCTGCTGGCGCTGGGGGTCTTGGCAGCCCTCAGCTATCTGGTGGAGTTTGTGGCCTCGTTGGTGGGGGCCAAGCGGTTCGGCGCCTCACGCAAGGCGCTGATCGGCGCTGCCGTGGGCGGCCTGTTGGGTCTGATGCTTGGCCTGCCCGGGATTGTGCTGGGGCCGTTCGTCGGCGCCGTGGTTGGTGAGTTGCTGGAACTGCGCAGTCTGGGCCAGGCCGGCCGGGTGGGGCTGGGTACAGTGATTGGTCTGGCAGTAGGAGTGGCCGGTAAACTGGCCATCGGTATCACCATGATCGGTATTTTTCTGGTGGTGCGTCTGTTGTAGCAGCCAGCCGGGCACGATTGCTTCAGATACCCAATGTCTGTGTGGCCTGGCGGTAGACCTGCAGGGCCTGTTCGGAGAACTGCACCAGGATGATCCGCTCGAAGTCATCACCGGCTGCAGCCTCGTTGGCAGCGGTCAGTGCAATCAGGGCGGCCTCCGGCAGCGGATAGCCGTAGACGCCACAGCTGATGGCCGGAAAGGCGATGCTTCTGATACCATGCTCCCGCGCCACTTGAAAGCACCGCCGGTAGGCGCTCTGTAGCAGTTCAGGTTCGCCCTGGGTCCCGCCGTGCCAGACCGGCCCCACGGTATGGACCACAAACCGGGCTGCCAGGTTATAGCCCTTGGTCAGCTTGGCGTCGCCAGTGGCACAGCCGCCCAGGGTTCGGCACTCGGCCAGCAGCTCTGGTCCGGCAGCGCGATGGATGGCGCCGTCCACGCCGCCGCCGCCCAACAGGCTGTTGTTGGCGGCGTTGACAATGGCATCAACGCTCAGGGTGGTGATATCGCCCTGGATGATCTCGATCTGGGCAGCCATGTTGTTCCTCCCTAGCGACAGGCTACCAGCCTGCCGTTCCCTCACGGCGGTAGGTGCCGCTCTTGCCGCCTTCCTTGAACAGCAGGCGTATCCCGCCGATTGCAATACTCTTGTCAGCCCCCTTGACCATGTCGTAGACGGCCAGGGCCGCCACGCTGGCCCCGGTCATGGCCTCCATCTCTACACCGGTTCGCTCAAAGGCCTGTACGGTGCACTGAATCTGCAGCCTGCCGCTGGCAGTATCGAGGTTAAACTCGATGGCGGCATGGTGGATCGCCAGGGGGTGCGCGAGCGGAATCAGGTCAGGGGTCTTTTTGACCGCACTGATACCGGCTAAACGGGCCACCCCCAGCACATCACCCTTGGCGCTGCCGCCAGCGGCGATCCGTGATGCCAGCTCAGGCGAAAGCTGCACCAGTGCCTCGGCTATGGCGGTGCGCTGGGTCGGTTGCTTTGGGCTGACATCCACCATGATGGCCTGGCCCTGTGCGTCGAAATGGTTGAACTGCATAAACGTACCTCCAGACAAAACAGGGAGGCTGTGAGAGCCTCCCTGCAGTCATCAGGATGCGATGTATTCCTTGATCTTGGCGGCCAGGGTCTTGTAGATCCGTTCGGTCTCGGCCGCGTTGCGTTCCAGCAGCGTCACCCGGAAGCCCTGCAGCTGGGTGGCAAAGGAGGATAACGGTACGCTGCAGATGCCGGTGGCGGCCAGGATGTAGTAGACAAAACGTTTGTCGGGCGATACGCCGGGCTGGTTGACCAGCGATTCCACCAACTCACGTACCTCCTGGTTCTCAATCGGCAGGGACTGCCTGTTGTTCAGCACGCCATCCTTGAAGGCCACCGCCATGTAGAAGGCGCCGTTGGTGCGGTTCACCAGCAGCTCAGGCACCGCTTTCAGGTAGTTGTAGGTGATGTTGCTGGACTTCTCGTACAGGCTGATCCGTTCCTTAAGGTAGACCTGGTACTGGGGGTGCTGCATGATGGCCGGGATCACCACCTGTGGTAGGGTGGTGGAGCAGACCTCGTTCATCTTGGCGGTCAGGATCAGGTTAATGTACTTACGGAACTGATCGTCGTTCTGGCCGTTGTAGACCTCGATCCAGCCGCAGCGGGAACCGGGCCAGGGGAATTCTTTGGAGATCCCCTTTAGCGAGATGGCCGGCACGTCGCCGATCACGTCGCTGATCGGCACGGTGGTCTCGCCGTTGTAAACGATGTTGTTGTAGACCTCGTCAGAGATGATGAACAGTCCGAACTCCTTGGCCAGGGCCACTATCTGTTGCAGCATCTCCTTGCTGTAGACCATGCCGGTGGGATTGTCCGGGTTGATGATCATGATGGCGCAGATGCCGGGGTTATTCTGGATCTGGTTGCGCATCTCGGCCAGGTCAGGCTGCCAGCCGTTGCTTGGGTCAAGCCTGAAGTGCAGCGAAGGAGCCTGGGCATGACCCACCTCTCCCAGGGTATGGGTGGTATAGGAGGGGGACGGCATCAGTACCCGCGCCTCCGGCTGCAGGCAGCCGTAAACCTTAGCGATGGCATCGCCAAGGCCGTTAAAGAAGATGATGTCATCCGGGGTGATCTGGGCGCCGCCCCGTTGGTTGGTGGTCTGGCAGATGAACTCACGGGTCTTCAGGACACCGCGGGTGTGGCAGTAGCCCCAGCTGTCGTTGTCGTGCACCGCAGCGGCAACGATCTCCTTCATCCAGGCCGGTATCTGCTCTCCCTTGACGATCGGGTCGCCGATGTTTTCCCAGTTGATGGTCACGCCGCATTTCTGCAGTTTTTCAGCCACGTTGACGATGTTGCGGATCTCGTAGGTCAGCTCACCGCTGCCCGGTTGTACCAGGTTGACGCGCATGGTTTCAGATTCCTCTCAAGAGATAAAGTAGATGCCCAAAACAAAAAACAGCCGCGGGCTGCATGCCCACGGCTGTTCGGTCTTCGGAAAACGGACGACGATCAGCAGGCAGCAGCAAAATCCGCGGCGTTACGCGCCGCGGCGGTGGTAGCTCGTGCTGCTGTGGTGGCGATGATCGTCAGATACATAGATTAATATTGGTAGCATACCGCTGTGTGGGCGTCAACGGCTTTCTGGGGTGGGGCTCGGGGTCAGGCCAACCAGCAGGCGGCCATCATGATCGCGCCACCTGACCCATCCGGCGCTGAATTGATCGTGTAGTACGAAGGACCAGTCACCCTGCACCATGATCACCTTCATCGGTTCGAAGGAGAGCAGCGGGGTACCGTTGGCCGCTTCGGGGTAGGGATAGACCTGAAGCTGCTGCCGGGGGGCATTGCGCAGGAAGCAGATCTGTTTGCCCTTCAGGAACTGCTCCCAGGCGGTGTAGTTCCAGCGGCGCAGGCCGTGCACCCAGGCCTGGCGACCAGCATCGTCACGTTCGATGCGCAGCCATTCTCCCTTGCGGGCCGTGACCAGCAGGTGTACCGCTTCTCCCGGTCCAAACAGCCAGGCGGTCAGCTGGTGCGCTGTGGCTGATGCAAGGGTACCACTGCGTATTAGCCCCGGTTCTTCATACAGCTGTAGACCATCACCGAAACTTGCACTAGTGATCTGTAGTACCCCGATGCCACTGTAGGGTCGCATCGGCAATGCTGCCGAGCAGTCGCTGCCGGCCAGGGCCAGCAACAGGGTCAGGGATATGAGTAGAGAGGCAAGGCGCACCAGAGATGGATTGGGTTGCTTACGGCTGGATGCAGGCGGTGCAGTTGATCATTGCGGCATCTCAACCAGGGCGTATTGGTTGCCGTCAGGGTCGGCCACAACGGCCATCTTGCCCCAGGGTGAAGCCTCCAGCGGTTCAATGAAGGTGACTCCGCCATCCTGCAGTCGTTGGCAGAGTGACTCGATACCGGTGACCTGCAGGGTGACGCCGGTATGGCGTCCCACCAGCGCCTTGGCGGCGTCCTGCAGCGCCAGGGCGATGCCGAGCGTGGTGCCTTTGGCAGCAGGAAAAAACTCCATCAGCATCTGGGTCTCGCCAGCCAGGGGCAGCCCCAGTTGCTCGACATAGAAGGTCTTGGCCCTGGCCAGGTCGGTCACAAAGACCACGACGTTTTTCATGGTTACCGACATAGGTGCTTACCTCTGGGAAAGTCGGTGGACACACTCCACCATATGGATCGCATTTTCGGGCGGCACGGTAGGCAGTATGCCATGGCCCAGGTTAAAGATATGACCGGCACGGCCCGCGTTTTCGTCCAGCACTCGCTTGACCTCCTGCTCGATCACCGCCTTGGGGGCATACAGCACCGTCGGGTCCAGGTTGCCCTGTACCGCCATCTGCGGACCCAGCTGGTCGCGGGCAGTACCCAAGTTGATGTGCCAGTCCAGCCCCATCACGTCGCCGCCGGCCTGCTGCACGATCGGCAGCATGGTGCCGGACCCTTTGACAAAGTGGATCACCGGCACATTCTGACGATTAAGGCCGTTGATCAGTTTGGTGGTGTAGGGCAGCACATACTTTTGGTAGTCGGTGGGGGACAGGACGCCACCCCAGGTGTCGAAGATCTGAATCGCCTGGGCGCCGGCCTTGATCTGGGCGTTCAGGTACTCCATGTCCATCATGGTCACCTTTTCCATCAGGGCGGCAAAAACCTCGGGCGCTGCGTACATCATCCGCTTGATGGTGGCCCAGTCTTTGGAACCTTTGCCCTCCACCATGTAGCAGGCCAGGGTAAAAGGGGCACCACCAAAACCGATCAACGGCACCTTGCCTGCCAGTTCACGGCGCAGGATTTTGATCGCCTCCAGCACATAGGGCACATCGGTCTCGGGATTGGGAATACGCAGTTTCTCAACATCGGCCATGGTGCGTACCGGGTTCTCGAAGACCGGTCCCGGCACGAAATCCAGTTTGAGCCCCATCGGCTCCACCGGGGTCAGGATGTCGGAGAACAGGATTGCGGCGTCCACGCCCAGGATGTCCACCGGTTGGATAGTGACCTCAGCCGCCAGTTCCGGGGTTTTGCAGAGCTCAAGGAAGGTACACTTGGAGCGGACCGCCATATACTCCGGCAGGTAGCGGCCAGCCTGGCGCATCAGCCAGACCGGTGTACGGTCGACAGGTTTTCCCCAACAGGCATCGAGAAAGCGGGTGTTCATGGTGGCACCTCGGTGTGATGAAAAACGGCGGGCAGTGCCCGCCGCAGTCTGGGTAATGGCGGAGAGAGTGAGATTCGAACTCACGGAGGCTTGCACCTCGCCGGTTTTCAAGACCGGTGCCTTAAACCGCTCGGCCATCTCTCCACAAATCTTGTTAGGTGGCTATCTTCTCAAGCCCACCCATGTACGGCCGCAGGGCCTGTGGAACAACCACCGAGCCGTCAGCCTGCTGGTAGTTCTCTAGGATTGCCACCAGGGTGCGTCCCACGGCCAGGCCGGAACCGTTCAGCGTGTGCACGAACTCCGGCTTGCTCTTGTCGTCTTCCCGGAAACGGATGCCGCCCCGCCGGGCCTGGAAGTCACCGAAACTGCTGCAGGAGGATATCTCGCGGTAGAGGTTCTGCCCCGGTAGCCAGACCTCAAGGTCGTAGGTCTGGCAGGCAGAAAAACCGATGTCGCCGCTGCACAGCGCCATCACCCGGTAGGGCAGTTCCAAGAGTTGCAGTACCCGCTCGGCGTGGCCGGTCAGCTTTTCCAGCTCGGCATCGGACTCGGCCGGGTGAACGAACTTGACCAGTTCTACCTTGTTGAACTGGTGCTGGCGGATCAGACCACGGGTGTCCTTGCCGTAGGAACCGGCCTCGCGACGGAAACAGGGGGTGTAGGCCGTGTAGCTGATCGGCAGTTCGGAGCGCTTCAGGATCTCGTCACGGTGGATGTTGGTGACCGGCACCTCGGCGGTCGGGATCAGCAGGAAGTCGGGTTCAACCAGCTTGAACAGGTCTTCCTCAAACTTCGGCAGCTGCCCGGTGGCGGTCATACTGGCTCGGTTAACCATGAAAGGAGGCAGCACCTCGGTATAACCGTGCTCACTGGTGTGCAGATCAAGCATGAAGCTGATCAGGGCCCGCTCAAGACGGGCGCCGGCCCCTTTGGTGAGGGCAAAGCGGGCGCCGGTGATCTTGGCGGCCCGTTCAAAGTCCAGAATGCCGAGTTGCTCACCGATCTCCCAGTGGTTTTTCGGCTCAAAGTCAAAGCTGGGCGGATTGCCCCAACTGCGCACCACGACGTTGTCATCTTCGGAACGGCCCACCGGTGTGCTGGCATGGGGCAGGTTGGGGATGGTCAGTAACAGGTTTTGCAGTTCCTCTTCAACCAGCTTCAGCTCATCATCCAGGGTCTTGATCCGGGCGCTGACCGCCTTCATCTCGGCGATTTTGTCCTGCACCTGGCTCTTGTCCCTGACCTTGGCGATTTCCTCAGAGGCGCTGTTTTTAAGCGCCTTAAGGGTTTCGCTCTCGGTCAGCAGACTGCGCCGACGTTCGTCAAGCTGCCGGAAGCCGGCCAGAGACTGTTCGCCGCCGCGGCTGGCCAGACGCTGTTCGACCTGGTCCAGGTGGTCGCGGATGAACTTCATGTCGAGCATGGAAAAACCTTTGTTCCTGAAGAGTTGAAGGTGAAATCTAGCATCTCGGGCAGGTGGACGTCAATCTCAAATGTAGAGCAGATACTGCTCCCGCAGTTGCTTGAACTGCTCAAGACGTTGCCGCCAACCGGAGATTACCTGCTCTGGCGACTCACCACCCGCAGTCAGCCGCTGCCAGATCGACCGGTCGCCCACCATGCTGTGGAAGCCGTTGTGGGCTTGGTACTGTTTGGGGTGGGCCCGGTAGATAGCCTGCACCAGATAGAAACCTGCCAGGATCGGATCAGCCGCTTCTGGGGCGCTGACCGTGACCTCGACCCCGTAGCAGAGCTGATCGCGGTAGGGGTGGCCAGGGGCGGTGGGGGTGAAACTGGTGGCGCTGAAGCGGAATCCCGGTAGGGCCGGCAGCTGCTGCAATACCGCGTCAGGATCGATCCAGGGAGCACCGTAGCGGTGAAACGGGAAGTCGGTGCCGCGGGCCACCGACAGGTTGGTGGCCTCCAGGATACCCAGGCCGGGGTAGAGCAGGGCTGCTGTCGGGTCCTTCATGTTGGGCGAGGGATTGATCCAGGGCAGGCCGGTCTCGTTCCACGCCATCTTCCGTTGCCAGCCGGACATCGGTACGACCAGCAGTTCTGCCTTGATGTCGGCCTCATGATTTATCAGGCGGGCCAGTTCACCAATGGTCAGGCCGTGGCGGGTCGGGATCGGGTGGGTGATGGTCAGCGAACGGCAGCCGCTGCTATCGACGGCCAGGCGTTGGGCGACTTCAGTCGAGTCGGGTACGGCGCCGGCCACGGTTATGCCATTGATCGGGCTGGGCCGGTCCAGCACCACCAGTGGAATACCCTTGGCCTTTGCGGCCCGCAGGGCGTGGTGCAGGGTGCCGATATAGGTGTAGAAGCGGGCACCGATATCCTGGATGTCGAACACCAACAGCTCGATGTTGGTCAGCATCTCCGGGGTGGGCCGACAGCTGGTGCCATATAGTGAGTGGATCGGCAGGCCGGTGATCAGATCGATCCCTGATTCTAGTTTGACATCGGCCTCACCGCGGATGCCATGCTCGGGTGAGAACAGGGCAGCCAGTTCGACACCGGGGGCCTGTGCCAACAGATCGATGCTGCTGCTGCCGTTTGCGGAGCGGCCGGTCTGGTTGGTGATCAGGCCGACCCGTTTGCCCTGCAACAGGTCAAAGTTGCATTGGGCAAGGATATCGATGCCAGGCAGCACCTGGGCTGAGGCATGCTGAAACACAGAGCAGCAGAACAACAGAGAGAGGATCAGTATACGGGTTCGGTTGTTAGGCACGGTCAGCCACCTCCTCCATACCAATTTCATGCTGGAGGGCCCGAATGAACTGATCAACCTCGCGCTCCCGCCCTGGCGGCGCACTGATCCGCACGATCCCCTGCTGCTGGTCCACGGTGCTGACGGTGCAGAGCCCTTCGTGGGCCTCGGCCAGGAAGGTGAGATAGACATGCTGTTGGCGGTCGATCTTGAAAAAGCGAGTATGCATGCGGCTGGGCAGTCCCTTTGGGTGTGGTGAAATCGTGGCACATGCTAGCAGCTTTTGGCAGCGGAGGGAACAGTTGACAGTTTTTGAGAAAGGAGTATTGTTCGCGGCATACAAAAAGCAGCCGAGATCCGTTGCAAGCAAACGGATGCGGGGGACCCAGTCAGGTGGGGCGTATTCCGGCGTTATTCCGGATAGGGAACTTCCACTCCCAAGCCCGTCAGCTAACCTCGTAGGCAATCTGGAAGGACTTTGGGCGGAACGGACGTCGCTGGCACATGCCGGAGGCGTTTTTTTGATCTGTCCCTGGACCTGTGTGAGTGAGGGGCATATGCAGCAGCATCGTGAAGAAGGTTTCTGGGGCGGGATCATCAAGGCCTTAGGGCTGGTGTTCGGGGATATCGGCACCAGTCCGATCTATACCCTGACGATCGTCTTTACCCTGACCAGGCCGACCCTGGAAAACGTCTACGGCATCCTGTCGCTGGTCTTTTGGACCATGAGTATCCTGGTGACGGTGCAGTACACCTGGCTGGCCATGTCGCTGGGGCGCAAGGGCCAGGGCGGCGAGATCGTGCTGCGTGAGATCCTGATCAAGCTGCTGAAAAAAGGTCGCATGTTGGCCTTTGCCGGTTTCCTCTCCTTTCTGGGGGTCTCACTACTCTTGGGTGACGGCGTGATCACCCCGGCCATCTCGATCCTGTCGGCCGTCGAAGGCCTGCTGCTGATCCCGGCCCTGGCCGGCATGAAGCAAGGGCTGCTGGTGGGGATTGCAGCCCTGATCGCCTGCACCCTGTTCTTCTTCCAGTCCCGCGGCACTGACAAGGTGGCCGGTATCTTTGGCCCGATCATGGCGGTCTACTTCATGACGCTGCTGGTCTCCGGTGTGGGCTCGATTGCTGAGATGCCGAGTATCCTCAAGGCGATCAGCCCCCATTACGCCTTTGAATTCCTCTATCACAACGGTTTTGCCGGCTATATCGTGCTGTCGGAGGTGATCCTCTGCTCCACCGGCGGCGAGGCGCTCTACGCCGACATGGGACACCTGGGGCGTAAACCGATCGTGCGGGCCTGGTATTTCGTCTTCTTTGCCCTCTACCTGAACTATCTGGGGCAGGGCGCCTTCATCGCCCAGCATCCCGAAACGAAAAATATCCTGTTCTCAATGGTCAAACATCAGGCGCCGCTGCTGTATATCCCGTTTCTCTGTCTGACCATCATGGCCACCATTATCGCCTCTCAGGCGATCATCAGCGGCGTGTTTTCCATCGTCTACCAGGGGATCACCACCCGCTTGATGCCGCTCTTCAAGGTCGATTATACCTCTACCCATATCCAGTCCCAGATCTACATCGGTGCCATCAACTGGGCCCTGATGATTGCGGTGATCTTTGTGATGTTTTTCTTCCAGAAGTCGGAGAATCTGGCTGCAGCCTACGGCATGGCGGTGACCGGCTCAATGACCATCACCGCCACCATGATGATCATCATCTTTTCCAAGACCATGAAAAAATGGAAGGTGCCGATCGTGGTGCTGGTGGCGCTGCTTGATCTGGTCTACTTTACCTCCACCTTCTCAAAGATTCCCCATGGTGCGTATTGGTCGATTATCCTGGCTGCGGTGCCTTTTGTTACCATCATGATCTGGACCAAGGGACAGCGGGCATTGTATCAGGCCCTGAAACCGCTGGATCTGGAGGTTTTCACGCTTTCGTACGAGCAGATCTATGCCAAGGGGCGCAATATCCCCGGCACGGCGCTGTTTTTTGTGCGTGGCCTGGATGTGATCCCGCCCTATCTGGTGCACTGTGTGATCCGCAGCAATATCATCTACGAGCGGAACGTGATGATCTCGATCGTGCGGACCGATGAACCGTTCGGGGTGGAGTGTCAGCATACCACCGCTATGGCCAGCGGCCTGGAGGGGTTTGAAGTGCAGGCCGGTTATATGGAAGTGCTGGATATCGAACGCCTGATCCATGAACATGGCATCACGGAAAAGGTCATCTTCTACGGTATCGAGGATATCACCACCCTGAATCCGATCTGGAAGGTGTTTGCGGTGATCAAGAAGCTGACCCCCAACTTTGTGCAATTCAACAAACTGCCTGCTGCGCGTCTGCAGGGGGTGGTAACGCGGGTGGAGATGTAAATGCAACAACGTCGCGCTTTGGGCCTGTTTTCCGGCGGCCTGGATTCGATCCTGGCGGCTAAGATCATACAAAAACAAGGGGTCGAGGTGTTGGCCATCAACTTTACCTCCCCCTTTTTCGGCTGTTCTCCGACCCTGGATGGCGAGCCGGTGGCGGCCCGCTATGCGGCACGTTACGACATCCCATTTCGTACAATCCCCTTGGGTGAGGCATTTTTGGAGATGCTGCGTCACCCGCGCCACGGCTACGGCAGCGCCCTTAACCCCTGTATCGACTGCAAGACCTTCATGCTGCGCTGCGCCCGTGAGCTGATGGCCGAACATCAGGCCGATTTCGTGTTTACCGGCGAGGTTGTGGGCCAGCGGCCGATGAGCCAGCGCCTGGATACCCTCAATCTGATCAATCGTGAGTGCGGCTTGGGCGGACTGCTGCTGCGACCGCTCTCGGCCAAGTATCTGAAGACCACCACCCCGGAGGCCGAAGGGTGGGTCAAGCGGGAGCAGATGCCGGCGATCCGCGGTCGTGGTCGTAAAGACCAGATGCGGCTGGCGGCCGAGCTGGGGGTGGATGAGTATCCTCAGCCCGGTGGAGGCTGTCTGTTGGCCGAAGAAAGTTATATGCCCAAGGTGAAGGATCTGCTGGACCACCTATGTCAGCCACAGGTGCGAGATTTCAATCTGTTGCGGACCGGGCGACATTTCCGGCTGTCGGATGGCTGCAAGCTGGTGGTGGGACGGGATGGTGCCGACAACGAGCATATCCTGGCCTCGATCGGTCCGGGAGAGACAACCCTGCGTTGGGCCGAGGGCGGCGGGCCGCTGGTGCTGCTGGTTGGCGACCCAGACCAGGCTGCGATACAGCTGGCAGGGCGGATACTACTGCGTTATACCAAAGCCCCCAAGGGTGAGCCGGGCCGACTGAGTGTGCAGCAAGATGGGCGACGCAGCGAGTTGACGGTGGTGAATGACCTGCAGGAGCCTGAGCTGGATTCGTTACGGATTGTCTGAGGTGGGTGCCGGCAGCTCCAGCACCTGCTGCAAGGCGTCGTCGATGGCGGCCGCGTCAACTACGGTGTTGAAGCAGGGGCCATGGGGGCGCAGGTTGAGGATGCCGATTACCGGCAGCGGGTAGCAGTCCTTGATGCCGGAGGTCAGGTCCCGCTCACAGGCCACGGCCAGCACCAGTTTGGGCCGTTTTTCGACGATTACCTTGCGGGCCAGGGTGCCGCCGGTGGCCACCGAGATGTCGATGCCGTATTTCCTGCCGATCTCTACCAATCCCTTGATGTCGCAGCGCCCGCACATTACGCACTTGTTAACATCACCGGTCACCTTGATCTCGCAGTCGAACAGCTGAATGCAGTGGGGTAACAGGATCAGGACCCGGTCCGGTCGTACCTTGTAGCGCTGTGAGATCACCAGTGAGTTATTCATGGCAATGAATGACTGGCGAATCCGGTCTTTATCCAGCCCCAGAATCCTGCCCACAAACTCGATCACCGGCAACAGGAACTTGATTACCACCAGCCGCATGAAGCGGGTGAAGAAGATGTCCTTGCCCAGGGCAGTGGTCAGTACCAGCAGGCCGGTCCCTAGGATGGCGATGCCGGAAAGCGCCAGCACCACCAGGCCGACGATCCGTGGCAGGTCAGGATGGATGTTGGCCAGGCCACGGCTGGGAATCCACCAGGCCAGGAAGATCAGTCCCACCAGCACGACGCAGGTCAGGCCCATCAGGGCGATGAACAGCCGCTTGCGCGGTGCAGCGGTGGTTTCCTGCAGTTCAGTCACGGGTTTGCTCCGGGGGCGCGGTCAGCCGGGTGCCAGACGGGAGCGGGTGGCCGGCCAGAAAGCTGACGGCCTCCATGCGACGGCTGCCGGCGGCCTGTAGTTCGCGGATCAGCAGTGAGCCTTGGCCGCAGGCCACCTCAATCCCTTCAGGAGTTGTGTTCAGTACGGTGCCGGCTGGACCGCTACCGTTGCCGAGGCTGGTGCGGTGAACCTTGAGCGGCTGGTCTTGCAGGAAGGTGTAGGCTCCGGGCCAGGAGGCCAGCCCCCGTACCAGATTGTGGATCTGCTGGGCCGATCTGTTCCAGTCGATCAGTCCGGTTTCTTTTTTGAGCAGTGGGGCATAGCAGCTCTGGGCGTCATCCTGCGGCTCAGGGGTGATGCTGCCGGCCTTGAGGCCGTCCAGGGTTTCGCCCAGCAGCGTTGCTCCCAAGGTCGACATCCGGTCATGCAGTGAGGTGATCTCTTCATCCGGGCCGATCGGGGTTGCCCTTTTCAGGAGCATCGGTCCGGTGTCCAGCCCGACGTCCATCAGCATGGTGGTGACGCCGGTTTCGCTCTCGCCGTTGACGATGCACCAGTTCAGGGGAGCTGCACCACGGTAGCGGGGCAGCAGTGAGGCATGCACGTTGACGCAGCCATGGGGCGGGATATCCAGCAGCGCCTTGGGCAGAATCTGGCCAAAGGCCACCACCACGATCAGATCCGGTTTTAGGTCACGGATCTGTTCGATCACCTCAGGCGCACGAACCTTGAGCGGTTGGTAGACCGGAATGCTGTGCTGCAGGGCCAGTTCTTTGACCGGCGGCGGCTGCAGTTTCTGGCCACGTCCCTTGGGGCGGTCGGGTTGGGTAAAGACGCCCACCACGTTCTCGCCACGATCCAGCAGGATCTGCAAGGTGGGGCAGGCAAAGGCCGGTGTGCCCATGAAGATGATGCGCCAGCCGGTCATGGGCTGCTCCGTTTTTTCGATTTTTTGATAAACAGTTCACGTTTAAGCGGCGATAGCCGATCTACAAACAAAGTCCCTTCGAGGTGGTCGATCTCGTGCTGGAAGGCGATGGCCAACAGGCCGTCGGCCTGCCAGACCCGCTCCTGACCGTCAAGGGACAGTCCTTTGACAACCACCGTCTCGTAGCGCCGGACATTGGCCGAGAAGTCGGGCACTGACAGGCAGCCCTCCTCCTCGTAGACCTCGCCTTCCCCCTGGATAATGACCGGGTTGATGGCGGTGATCAACTGGGGTGCCTCGTCCTTGGCGGCCACATCGATCACGATCAGCCGTAGCAGCACACCGACTTGCGGTGCCGCCAGACCGACACCAGGGGCATCATACATGGTTTCGGCCATGTCTCTGGCCAGTTGGCGGATCTCGTCACTGATAACGGTAACCGGCGCTGCCTTTTGCTTGAGCAGCGGGTCGGGAAAGGTGAGGATTGGTCGGATCATGGCGTTACTCGATCTGTGTGTAGTAGCATGACGATTGAATATACCAAGCTAAGCCCAAGGAAATCAACTGCCATACCGAGGAGGGGGAGATGACCGAAGCGGTGACTGGTATCGCTAAGACCGGGGAGATTGACCGGCGTAAGGCTGCACGGGATCGTTTCTGGCCGACGGCCTGGCACACCGGGCACGGTGAGCCGGACGAACAGGACGATACGGTGCAGATCTCTGACGAGGCCCGCCAAAGGGCCAGCGGTAAACTGCGCAAGACCATCCTGGAGCACCTGGCCGAAGACGATGACACGGTCTCCGGAGCCTAGGTGAAAAAGGTTTGGTCTTTGTCGTAGGCCTCTTTGAAGTTGAACAGCAGCTCCTCAACCTTTTCGGCGGTTAGCCCCAGGGTGGTGGCCGGAAGCGTTGCTGCGACGTCGATCTCTTCCTCTCCAGCAATAGTGCCGATTCCGTAGCGATGACAAAAGATGTTGGCCAGACTGACCACGCAGGTCAAGCGCACCAGGTACGGGTCTTCGTCTTCGGCCAGGGCCAGGCTGTGGTGGGCCATAACCGCCTTCATCAGGTGATCGGGAAAGTTCCACTTCTTGATTACCAGCGCCCCGACCTCTTCGTGGGTATAGGGAAACAGCGTCTTTTCAGCCTGTTCGAAGTCGATACCATCGTTATAGCTGCGCTGCATGACTTCCTGAAATTTTTCCTTGTCCAGGAAGTTCATGATGATCTTGCCCAGATCGTGAAACAGCCCTCCCAGAAAGGCTTCCTCGGCGTTTACCACCCGGGTCTCGGATGCGATGATCCGGGCCGCCAGGCCGGCGCCGAACGAGTGCTCCCACAGCAGTTTTTCCGTCAGGCCGAAGGGGTGATAGACCTGTTTGACCGAGGCCGCCACAACGACGCTTTTCAGGGTGACAAAGCCCAGCATCATGATGGCGTGGGGCAAGGTCTGAATTTGCCGCTGGCAACCGTAGAAGGAGGAGTTGGAGATCTTGAGTACGCGGGCGGCCACGGCCGGGTCGGAGGCTACCACCCGGGCCAGATCGTCAGCGGTGGCGTTTTCATCTTCCATCAGCTGCATCACCTTGGTGGCCACGATCGGAATAGTCGGCAGATCGCCGGCTGCCATGATGATCTGCTCAAGGTCTTTGTTCATTCTCTGCTCCTCTGGGGGGGGGCGTGACGGCTCTTGGGGCTACCGATTACTGCAGTGCATAGTATGCCATCGGCCGGTAGCAAGGCAAGTGCTTCGGCCGAATGGTTTGTATTTTTTGGTCTCACTGTGTATAATCGCCGCCACTCTCTTGTTTTAAACGAGGAATTTCAATTATGTACATCAAAAAACGGGTGGCCCTGCCTCTGATGGCTGTGACGGCGCTGCTGCTTTCAGGTTTCAGTTGGAATTTTGGCGGCGGTGGATGCACGGAGGCGCTTGAGCTGGCCAAGAGGTTGCCGAACCTGCACGATGAGACGACGCGCAGTATGCACGAGGCACGGATCGTTGAACTTTGTCCCGACGGAGCCGCTGCCCAGTACGTGGCAGGCCAACAGGCCGAGCGGTCGGGTGCCGTTGATACGGCAGTCAGCGCATACCGGCGTGCCTTGCAGGACGAGCCTTCCTTTGCGCTGGCCAGTGGTAGCTTGGGGGTGTTGTATCTTCAGCGTGGGATGCTGGATGATGCGGCCGTCGAGCTGACCAAGGGGGTGTCAGGGGCACCGTCGCCGGTCTTTCACAAGGCATTGGGCAAGGTGATGCTGGAAAAGCGGATTTATCCGCTGGCACTTTATCATTTGGGCGAGGCCGAGCGGCTGGCGCCGGGAGATGCCGATGTCATGGTTGGTCTGGCCGATGTCTATCAGGCCCAGGGGCAGCTGAGTCGCGCCGAAGAAGAATACCGCCGGGCCCTGGTGGCCGAGCCTTCTTCGGAACAGGCAAGTCTTGGCCTGGCGCAGCTCTACCTGCAAAAAAATGAACAGGACAACGCCCTGGACCTGCTGAAAAAAACGGCGGTCTCAAACCCCCGCAACAGCCGAGTGCACCTGCTGCTGGCAGATATCTACGAAAAAAAGGGTGATACCAAGCAGGCCGAGTACGAGCGCCTGTTGGGCGGGAAAAAGGACACGGTCGCCAGCAACTCGGTTGAGCCACAGCCAGAGGGCATTCTGCTGGGCGACCAGCTGGCTTCCCGTGGCGAGATTGACCGGGCTGCCGAGGCCTATCGTTCGGTACTGAAAACGATGCCGGGTGCGGTGCCGCCCTATGAGCGGCTTGGCGCCCTGTATTATAAGGCCGGCCGTGAGGGGGAGGCGATCACCGCCTACCGTGAGGCCAGCTACCGCCAGAGCGATAACCCGGAGGTCTACTACAATTTAGGGCTGCTGTATGAAAAGCGTGGCCAGCTGGATGAGGCGGTGGTTTCGTACAAGCGGGCCATCGAAAAACGGCCTGAGTTTGCAGAGGCACGCCTCAGGTTGGCCGAGATTCGGCTGACGCGCGGAAATACCGCAGAGGCCGTGGAGCAGTACCGAGAGTTTTTGAAGCTGAAACCGGAAAGTTCCGACATTCATCTCAAGCTTGCCAGGGTTCTGGTGCAGGGCAAAGAGTTGCCGCGTGCGGTGGAATCGTATCAGGCGGTTTTGCAGTTGGCTCCCGACAACCCGGATGCCCATCGTGAGCTGGCAGCGGTCTACCGTAACCAGGATCAGGGCGACAAGGCGATTGAGCATTACAAACGCGCCCTGGAGCTGGCCAAGGCAGATGGTGAAAGTCGCAACGCCCTGGTCACGATCTATGTAAAAAACAAGCAGTATGATGACCTGGTGCTGCTGTTGCAGGAAGCTGCCGAGCTGGCGCCCGATGACCCCAATAATCACTATCGTCTCGGGTTGGTGTACGATTTTCGCAAGGAGTACGATAGTGCCATCGACAGTTACAAGCAGGCAGTTGCCCTGAAGGGTGATCATGCCCGCGCCTTGCACGCCCTGGGACGGGTGTACATGAAGACCGGCCGTCTGGCCGAGGCCCGCGAGGCGCTGGAGGCAGCCAAACAGGCTGATCCGAATCTGGTGGAAACCTCGATTCTGTTGAACAATATCCGGGATGATTTCAACCCGACCCCGCGTAAGTCAATCAAGTCAACGAAGAGTAAGTCGAAGAAGAAGGCCACCACCAAAAAACGCGTGAAGAAGAAAAGCACCACCAAGAAGAAGACCGTAACCAAGAAAAAATAACCGCCACACTTCCCGTGGGGGCTGGTTTGCAGCCCCCACGCCAGGCCTAAAGGACCTACAGCAACCTATGGCCAGCCTTCCGCTACCCTATTTCTCTCTGCCGATCCATCTCTCGGGTGCCGCCCGGGCAGCCCTGCAGCTCGATCAGATGCTGGCCCCGCTTTTGGCGCGTCGCTATCCACCCATCGTTGCTTGTCGTCGGCTGGCTAGCTGCTTGCAGACAGTGCAAGAGCCGCCGTCAGCCGCTACTGCCGCACAGCTACATCTCTACGGGACGTTGCTGGAGGTGTATCGCTACCTGGTTGCCCGGTGTGCCGAGCTTGGCGACGTGGGGTGTTTGGCGACGGCCCTCCGCCGTGGCGGGGCTGAGTTGGGCCAATTAGCGGTAACCACTGCCCTGGAAGGTTTTGAAGCGGCCTTTCCGCCGGATGCAGCAGTCAGCGGCTATCCGCAGCAGCTGCAGGTTGAACTGGTCTTACGCGAGATGCTGTTGGTGCGCCTGGCAACCGAAAACCGTGCCCTTGATCCGTTCCGGCAACTGTTTGACGATCAAGAACTGGCGCAGTCTGTCCCCGCCTATCCCCAGGTTGCGGGCGCGCTGGCTGGTGCGTTGGCTGCTGGTCCGCCAGTGCCGGGGCTTGACCTGCCGCTGATGGAGGCCTTGCGGGCGCCGCTTAAGGCGGCGCCGGATTCGCTTGCCGGCCAGTTGGGCTATATTCGCGAAACGTGGGGTGACCTGCTGCCCCGCGACCTGTTCGAGGGGGTCTTGACCGCCTTCGACATTCTTGATGAGGAACAGGCCACCCGTGGTATGGGCGGGCCTGGTCCCAGCCGTGTGCTGGAGTTCGGGGCCGGTGTTGACAGTGCTTGGGACCGTGGTCGGCGGCAAACGTTGGAGGCAGGGCATGTGGCCGGTTACGATCAGCCGGAATACGAGGCCTTCTCGCCTGACGCTGATTGGATGTCGACCGTGGTGTTGATGGCCAAGATGACCCATGTCTGGCTTGATCAACTCTCGCGCTGGCATGGCTATCCGATCACCCGGCTTGATCAGGTGCCGGACAGCGAGCTGGATCAGTTGGCGGCCTGGGGGTTTACTGGACTGTGGCTGATCGGCCTCTGGGAGCGTTCAGCTGCTTCGCGACGGATCAAGGAGTTGTGCGGTAACCCGGAGGCCCATGCCTCGGCCTACTCGTTGTACGATTATACAATTGCCGACGACCTGGGGGGGGAGGCCGCCTTTCAGAATCTGAAACAGAGGGCCTGGCTGCGGGGGATTCGGTTGGCCAGCGACATGGTGCCCAACCACACCGGTATTTATTCCCGTTGGGTTGTCGAACATCCCGACTGGTTCATCCAGAGCGATTACCCGCCGTTTCCCGGCTATCGTTTCAATGGCGAGGATCTCTCCAACGACCCATCAGTGACCATACAAATCGAGGACGGCTACTGGACCAAGGACGACGCCGCTGTGGCCTTCCGGATGATCGACCGCCGGGATGGCCGCACCCGCTATCTTTACCACGGTAACGATGGCACCAGCATCCCCTGGAATGACACCGCCCAGCTGAACTATCTGATCCCCGAGGTGCGCGAGGCGGTGATGCAAACCATCCTGCATGTTGCGCGTCTGACGCCGATCATCCGCTTTGATGCCGCCATGACCCTGGCAAAAAAACATTACCAGCGTCTCTGGTTCCCGCAGCGCGGATTGGGCGGCGGGATTCCGTCCCGAGCCGAGCATGCCATGAGCCGCGACGAGTTCGATGCGGTGTTCCCGCAGGAATTCTGGCGTGAGGTGGTGGATCGGGTTGGCCGGGAGGTGCCGGACACCCTGCTGCTGGCCGAGGCGTTCTGGATGATGGAAGGCTACTTTGTGCGTACCCTGGGCATGCACCGGGTCTACAACTCGGCCTTTATGAACATGCTCAAGGAAGAGGAAAACGCCAAATACCGCCAGACTATCAAGAATGTGCTGGAATTCAATCCTGAGATCCTGAAGCGGTTCGTCAACTTCATGAATAACCCGGACGAAAAGACCGCAGTGGAGCAGTTCGGCTCCCAGGGCAAGTATTTTGGGGCCTGTGTTTTGCTGGCCACCATGCCGGGGCTGCCGATGTTCGGTCATGGTCAGCTGGAGGGCTTTAAAGAAAAATATGGTATGGAGTATCGCCGCGCCTACTGGGATGAACCGGTGGACCAGGGACTTCTGGAAGGGCACCGGCTGTGGATCTTTCCGCTGCTGAAAAAACGGTGGCTGTTTTCCGGTTCCGGCCAGTTCTGTCTGTATGATTTTTGTTGCATTGACGGCAGCGTGGACGAACATGTCTTTGCCTACAGCAACCAGGCCGGCGTTGAACGGGCACTGGTGATATACAACAATCGTCATGACCAGACAGCCGGCTGGATACGACAGGCCACGGCGCAGACGCAGCAGCATATCGGCTTGGGCGACGCGCTTGGGCTGGATAGTGGCCCGGGACGGTTCGTTTCGTTCCGTGACCTGGCCAGCGGCCTCGAGTATCTGCGGAGTTCGGCAGAGATCCACCAACAGGGCCTTTATGTTGAACTTGGTCCCTACGAATTCCACGTCTTTTGGGAGTATCAGGAGCAGCAGGATACTGAGGAAGCGGGTTGGGGCGAGCTCTGTCAGGAGTTGGCCGGGCGAGGCGTGGCATCGCTGGCAGAAGAGCTGATACAGCTGCGTCATCGGACGCTTGTAGAGGCCTATCGCGGGGTCTGCTCCCAGGTGGCTGCAATCACCCCAGCCGGGTTTACGTCTGTTGAGCCTGCCCTGATGCAATCACTACTGCACTATCAGGCGGTGAGTGTGGTTGAAAACCCTGGTCAGGCCGACGTAACGCTGTTGGTTGAACAGCTGCGGGACGCCTGTCAGCCGACCGTTGTGCGTAAGACCGTCCAATTGATGCGGCGTGCAGGGGTGTCGCGAGAGCTGTTGCCCAGTGGTGTGCCGGAACGTCGGGCCTTTTTGTCTGTGCTGCTGTTGGGAGAGCTGGCAGCGCCGCTGGGGGACGAGCCGCTGACTGACTATGGCCTGCATCGGCCGGGGGCCGGTTTCGGGGGCGGGTCAGCCCGCCCAGAGGCTGGCGTGGCGCGCGGTACAGGCACCTGGT
>Ga0074197_1000935_pt1 | contig 29573 bp, 28 predicted proteins | sample EPASupsiteSAE305_FD_64526 | JGI IMG/M metagenome (GOLD analysis project Ga0074197, IMG submission 64526) | Bioremediated contaminated groundwater microbial communities from EPA Superfund site, New Mexico - SAE3-05 reassembly with SPADES | ecosystem: Environmental > Aquatic > Deep subsurface >...
CACCCTTACCATCATCCTTCTGGCCTGCAGTAACGTCTTCATGACCTTTGCCTGGTACGGCCACCTCAAGAGCCTGTCGCACAAGCCCTGGATCATCGCCGCCCTGATCAGTTGGGGCATTGCCCTGATCGAATACCTGTTGCAGGTGCCGGCCAACCGCATCGGCCACAACGTCATGTCCGTGGGCCAGTTGAAGATTTTGCAGGAAGTGATCACCCTCTCCATTTTTGTGCCCTTCTCCGTTTTCTACCTCAAGGAAAAGCTGACCATGGATTATCTCTGGGCCGGGCTTTGTCTGCTGGGTGCGGTCTTTTTCCTCTTTCGCGGCAAGCTTATGGGGGCCTGACCCGGCTGCCGCCCTCGGGAGAACCATCATGGAGACGACTGGAATGCCCTTTGATTTCACACTTAACCTGCCGGACTGGGCTTCGACCGAACTCGAGCACCTCCCTCAATTCCTTCTCACTCTTGAGGAGCGGATGGCGACGGTGCTCCGCTTTGCCCGTCTGAATACAGAGAACCAGAGTGGCGGCCCCTTTGCCGCCGGAGTCTTTGAACGGGATTCGGGACGACTGATTGGCATCGGCGTCAACCGGGTGGTGCCATTGAACTGTTCATCGGCCCATGCCGAAGTGATGGCGCTTTCGCTAGCCCAACAGCGGTTAGGAGTCTACGATCTGGGCGGGCCCGGCATGCCCGCCCATCAACTGGTGGTCAACTGGAGCCCCTGTGCCATGTGCTTCGGGGCGGTGTTGTGGTCCGGCATCCGCTCGCTGGTGATTGCCGGAGCTGACCCGGAGATGATGGCGATCACCGGCTTTGACGAGGGGCCGATGCCCGCTGAATGGCGGGAGGAACTGGCCAAGCGGGGCATCGAGCTGATCGAGGGGGTATTGCGCGAGGAAGCCCTGACGGATTTCCGCACCTTCGCCGCTTCCAACCCGGTTGTTTATAATGGACGGCAGGGGTGAGAATTTAATGGAAATGGCTGGGAATTATGGCTCTCCACACCCCCTCGGTGCACACTGAAGTGCGCTGCACTGCATCCAGGCGGCTCGCTTGCTCGGCAAAGCCGGGAGGTTACCCAAAGAAAATCATGACGGCAAAAGACGCAACGCATCTTTTACATGGAAAATTATGCTATCATTCTGTAAAAATTTCAGAATTGGTGATGACTGCTGCCAAACAGGATTGAATTAAAATAAGGAAATCCAAATGTTTACAAAAATTACCTCTGCAATCAAGTCCCTTTTCGATAGATTCTCCTTAATACTGTCTTTTTTTACTGTAATTCTCGTTCTTTCTGTCGATTATTTTACTGGAGAACCCATTCAGTTTCCAATATTTTACGCATTACCGGTTGGAATGCTTGCATGGAAAAATTACAAGATTACATCATATGTAACCGCTATCCTCATGGCATCGGCAAGAGTATTTTTTCATATCTTATGGAAAGATGAAGCATTTTTATTTAATATAATATCAAATGCTTTCATAACCTCTCTCGCCCTATCCTTATACGCTTTTTTCTTGAATAAGATATCAGAAAAAAATGAATATTTAAAGAAAAGCGTGTACATGCTTGAAGGAATACTGCCAATATGTTCGGTATGCAAAAAAATTAGAGACGAAGATGGAAATTATCAAAAAGTTGACGAGTTTATAACTAACCACTCACAAGCTCAATTCAGCAATTCACTTTGCCCTGAATGCGCAAAAGAATTTTACCCAAATTACTTTAAGGAAAAAATGAAGTTTAAAACGAAAGAATCATACAAAAATGACTCCAATTAATCTGACAGACACCATGAGAACGTGGTAACCGCCAGATTCATTTGCAACCGTCACAGTTCAGCGCTCTTTGAAATTTTCACAGCGATCCAGGTCCCGATAACCCAAAATGCCACTTACAAAAATACAGATGCCTGCAAGGATGAAATGTGTCGTCCGCGTCGCGTGGAAACTCATTGTCGGGTTGATCGTGATCGGCTCCATCAGGCTGCTGTATGCCAAACTGCAGGCCGAGGTCTCCTATGATCCTATCACCAAATCCTTGCTGGATGGCGGTGGCTTATGGAGTGACATCAAAGTGATTGCTGCCGCCATCACCAATTATGTGATTGCTGTCCCGCTCAAGTCCCATCTTTGCGCCGGTCTGTCTGCAATGGCCGCTTATGTGGCCTTGGCCTGGTACGACCGGATCGCCCTGCTTCATCTTGACCGACTCAAAGGTATTTCATGGCCTTATGTTGCCATGTGTTCATTCGTCACCTATGCGTTCGGCCACAATTTAGGGGCTTCGGTCCTTTCCGGAGGAATCGTGCGGCTCCGAGCCTATTGTGCCAAAGGACTCAAAGCCACCGAAGTCGCTGCGCTCGTCGCCATGTGCTCGTTTACCTTCCTTTTCGGTAACCTGCTGTTACTCGGGGCAGTACTGCTGTTTGAACCGGAGATTGTCCTCTCGCTTGCCAACCTGATTCCTCGCATGGCCCTCCCCATCTGGCTCATTCAAACAGCGGGCATCTGCCTCCTGGTCCTATGCATCCTTTATGTCCTGGGATCATGGCGAACCTTCAAGCCTTTTCGAGTGGGCACACTAGACATCATCTATCCGCGCCTTGGCATAGTTGGCAGACAGCTCCTTGCTGCTCCTTTGGAGATCATGGCTGCTGCTGGCATCATCTACTTTGTTCTACCTGAAGCAAGCAATCCTGGTTATTTTGTCGTTCTGGGGGCGTTCATTCTGTCCTTTTCCGCGGGCCTTGTTTCCCAGGTTCCAGGTGGTCTCGGGGTCATGGAGGCTGTGTTTCTCGCTATTATTGATACAGTCCCACCAACGAGTGTGATTGCAGCATTGCTCATCTGGCGCCTGCTCTATCTGCTGCTGCCACTAGCCTTATCCATCCCAGTTATTTTGGTTTTCGAACGCTCAAAAGCTGCCTGACTGCAAGGCACATATTCCCCCATGCTTGACGTACAGTTAAATGTACTTTTTTATGCGTCTTTCAGCTTATAGGCTGTGGTGTTTTTGGTTTCAGGTTTTGCTTGCGGTCATTTCGAACACAGCGAGAAATCTCGAGGCAATTGGAGATTTCTCGTCGCTGCGCTCCTCGAAAAGACAACAGAGGGTGTAGTGGCGTCTTATCCCAGCTTCAAGCCAACCAGAAAACCGGTTATGGCACTGCCGCCCTTCCAGGTGAGCTGGGACAAGCGGTTGTAGAGGAAGCTGCCGGATTGGTTGGCCAAATCGGCGGCTGTTTGGGCGGTTTGGTGCAGGGCCTGATCGTTGACCTGGGTAACGCCGTAGTACTCGCCAACAAAGAGCAGGACCACCGCCGCACCGCTTATGAACAGGGCCACCTTGAGGATCTTCTTGGCAAAGTAACCCACGGCCAGGCCGACAAGGAGAGGCGCACCGATATTGGGCAGGAGAAAGGCGGCAGAAAAGAAATCCAGCGAGGCTGGATCGGGTACGGGGTTGGTCATGGCGTTTCCTCTGACCGGTTCGGGAACTGGGGTTGAGTGCGTACAGGCCCCGGACACCCGAGACCTCGATCCAGGGCATTAAACCCTCAATCCCAGACCCAGGTCAAGGTGATTTCCATGCTCAAGCTCAAGAGTGCAAACTGTGTGCCCCGCATCCGGTTCGCACCCCATCGACCGGCTTTAGCGAGTATCCCGGATAAAGCCAAAGGATAATCCGGAAAAAAGTCCATCAAGCCTGCCCTTGCTCTTCAACCATGTCAAACCACAAAAAAAAGCATAGTGATGTAATGACAGAGACTGCCAGCCAGGACGAACAGATGCCAAATCCCGTGAAAATGGCGGATTTTCTCATCCAAAAAATAAAAGACGAGCCCTCCAGTATACAGGCATCCTCCCAGAAGGAGCCACCAAAAACCAGCGAGAGGCAACGCCGCCAATAAGGGTTTGAGGGCGATCATCAACAACCAGCCCATCGACACATAAATGATGACGGAGAGGACACGATTTTTCCCTTGGGGCAAGGCTTCCAGCAGTATCCCCAGACCCGCTAATCCCCAAATAATGCCGAATATCGTCCACCCCCAGCCACCATTCAACGTAACCAGAGCAAACGGGGTATATGTCCCTGCTATCAGTAAATATATCGAGTAGTGGTCGAATTTTCGAAAAACCTGCTTCGCTCGACCGCGCAGGCTGTGATACAGCGTGGAAACAGTATAGAGCAAAAACAAGGTGCTCCCATAGATGCTGAAGCTGACAATCTTCCAGGGATCACCTTGCCTTGCGGCCACAACCACCAGGATAACCATGCCAGCCAATGCCGCTATCGCACCGAGGAGGTGACTGAGACTATTGAAACGTTCACCTTGATGCATGAGCCACGGCTCTATGGTTTATTCTGCAGAAATCTTAGGGACAAAACCTTCTAACGACAAACCATACCATGCCCCCTGATACCAGAGGAACTCTTCGATTGGTCTCCAACCAGAAAACAAGCAATAAGCAGCTCACCTTTCCACGGATTCAATCCAACCGGGAAGGACTCTGAGTGTGCTCCCCGGTTTTCTTTTCCAATCAACGCATCACGGCATCACACCGCAGGCCAGGCGCGCACCCCCGCCACCCAAGGGCGCCGGATGGTCGGCATGATTGTCACCGCCCAAGTGAATCATCAGCGAACGCCCCTGGACATCTGCCATCTTCAGTCGGGGAGCCAGGACCGGGTTGGTGGCGTTGCCGCCGCTATCCACGTAGAGAGCTGGCAGATCGCCCAGGTGGCCGTCACCCCAGGGCAGGCCATGGCGTTTACTCCCTGCGGGGTCGTAATGGCCGCCGGCCGCCAGCGCGGGCACCATCTTGCCGTCTTTTTCCTGCGGGGCGCAACTCGGATTTTCATGGACATGAAATCCGTGCAGCCCCGGCGCAATCCCGGTCAAGGCTGGGGTGAAGACGAGGCCAAAAGGTGATTCACTGATCACGACCTGCCCGATGGCATTGCCGGCCCCTTTCTCGTCGACCAGATGCATGGGGACGGTGATGTCGGCCCGTGCCGCGCCGGAGCACATCAAAACGACTGCGGCTGCTAAAATTTTCAATTGGTTTTGCATGACACACCTCCTCTTAGGTTGTAGTGATTTGTCCTTGTGTGTGCCAAAATCGTTGCTGGGCTCGTTCCTCAGACCGACTGCACACACGAACTGAGCGGATTGCACACCTCGTAGCCTCGTTCCTTGCGAAACGGATTGAACACCAGCGTCGGGCAAGACGCACCCTTTATTACCCGTTCCGCCACGCTGCCCAGCAGCACCTTTTCAATTCCCTGGGCGCCATGAGTGGCGATGACGATCAGATCGACGCCCTGCTCACGGGCATGCGCGAGAATGACATCAGCCGTCTCACCGCCGACAACCACGCCTTCGACGCTCTCCCCTCGGCCTTTCGCCGACTCCAGCAAGGCGGCCATCTTGCCTTTCGCATGCGCGAGAAATGTCGTTTCCAATTGCTTGAGCGTGTCGGGCTTGTAGTCGCTGTAATCGGGGAGTTGGGGCAGGACATGGAGAAACGTCACCCGCGCCGCCCCCAGTTTTTCGGCCATGAAAAGAGCCATATCGACAACTGCTTGTGAATGCTCATGAAAATCTACAGGAACCAGAATGTGCCTAAAGTCCGACATGACACACCTCCTTGTCTGGATGTGGTTGGGAACACGCCCTCAGAAGCACTGCGGGAGCACCGATCCTCGATGCACCCGCCTCGCACTATTTCGGCGCGTTGTTTCATTGTTATTTGTAATAAGACCGTTACGGCAGACAGTCAACAAGGGGAACCTATGTTGGCCAGGGGGACAAGCCGATGGGCGATGCTGGAACGCAGCCGATCACAGCTCGATCAATTGGGCGGAAACAGGCAGGACCCAATAGCGTATTCCTTCAGGGGACGGCCGTATCGATCAAGGACCGGCCTGCCGTTGCTGTCCAGCACGGCGCGTTCCCAACGGCACATGCCCGGCGGCACCTCGGGCATAAACAGGCCAGCCTGGAGCCGCGGTATGAGAGGAGCCGGATCAAAGGCCGCCACGAACGGCGACGCGAGGAAGGATGTAGTCCGCTCTCCAACATGCTCAAGACCGCTGCTATACTGGCACGAAGCGGTCGAGGGCAGCAACAAGGTCATCATCAAACTGAACGTACAAACAGCAACCGTTACATGCGCCATGTTCTCACCTCCCCCTGACACCGACTTTCTCTATCCTGCTTATCTGACCACGCCGTTCATCGGACGTGGCGCTTTACCCTTAAAAAATAAGCATCCTTCCATAAACGGGAAACAGGACTTCCATTTGCCTGATAGTTACTTCGTCCGAAGGAGAGGGGTTTCCTGCCCGGAAACCTATTGGCTTCGCAATGATCCCCCCACCTGAGATCTTGACTTTCGCGCTATTTTCCCCCACAATGAGTGTATGAAAAAGAAAGAAAAAACAGCCGATAACCCCATTCTGGTCGTCGACGACAACCCGGTTATCACCAAGCTTTTGGGAGCGATGCTCAAAAGCGCAGGCTACCAGGTGGTGCAGGCCGACAGCGGCCAGCAGGCATTGGACATTCTGGAAACCCTCCTGCCGGGCCTGATCCTTTTGGATATTGATATGCCGGGCCTGTCCGGTCTTGAAACCTGCCGGAGCATCAAAGAAAATCGGCGCACAGCCGATATCCCCATCATTTTTGTCACCGCCAGCGACGATAAAAGCGATGTTGTCGCAGGATTTACGGCAGGTGCCCAGGATTACATCATTAAACCCTCGACCAAAGAGGAGTTGCTGGCCAGGGTCAGAACCCACTTGGCGCTGTACAAGACCCAGCACGAACTGAAGGCGAGTCGGGCCCGATACCGCGAACTGTCCTATCTCGATGATCTCACCGGTTTCCACAACACCCGCTACCTGTATAAAACCCTGCAGGATCATCTCGATAAACACCCGGATCGACCCGTTGCCGTTGCCTTCATCGATATCGACAAGTTCAAGCAGGTGGTCGACGGCCACGGCCACCTCAACGGCAGCCGCGCCATTGCCGAACTGGCGGCAGTGATCAAACCCCTGCTCCCCAGAGGAAGCTATGGTGTCAGCTACGGCGGAGACGAATTCGTCCTCGTATTTGCCGGTCATGACGGCCAGGCAGGCGGGCGGCTCGCTGGACACATCTGTGCCGCAATCGCCCAAAACCGCTTCCTCCCCCTGCAAAACCTTTCCCTCCATCTGACCGTCAGTTGCGGGGTGGCCTCGTATCCCGCCGATGCCCGCAACATGGTCGAACTGCTCGGCAATGCCGACCATGCCCTCTTTGAAGCGAAACGAAGAGGAAGAAACACGGTGGTTTCCTTTGCCGAAATCAAGGCCGCCCCGCAGAGAGAGGGCTTTCTGCCAGCCGATGAGCACTAAACCGTGAGGTACCGTCCATGGACAAAGTCGAATGCAATACCCCGGCACCCGCGTTCACTCTGACCGATTTCAATGGCAACAGGGTTTCGCTGGCTGATTTCCTCGGTCGGAAAAACGTGCTCGTGGTGTTCAATCGCGGTTTTTTCTGACCGTTCTGCCAGAGACACATGGCGCAGTTGCGTCAGGATTATCAGCAATTCGTTCACTTCCACACGGAAATAGTCGTTGTGGGGCCGGAAGACGCTGCATCGTTCCGCAAATATTGGGCGCAAGAGAACTTGCCTTTTATCGGCTTGCCCGACCCGAACCACACGGTCCTGCAACTGTACGGGCAGGAAGTCAACCTGTTCAAGCTGGGCAGGATGCCGGCCCAGATGCTCATTGACCGGTCCGGCATACTTCGTTTCGTGTATTACGGACATTCGATGGCCGACATTCCATCGACGCTCAAGGTGCTGGATCTGCTGCCGGCCCTGACGCCGTAAGGGATAACGAGACCCAGTCAACCGGAACAAAAGCAGGCGCCAAGGCGGATGCTCTCGATTTCCGCTCCGCTAAAGCAGCCACGGGACACACTGCTCCCTGGAAGTAAGTTGCCCAAGCTGAGACTTCTGCAAGTGACAAAAGGATGTTTTTCCAAAGAAAAAGGAGGAAACACCGATGAACAGGAAACGAACGACTGACGGATGGAGTCCGTATCTCGCCGGCGCCCTGGTTGGACTGCTGGCCATTGCTTCGGTATACGCGACCACGGTGTGGATAGGGAAAACACATTATCTGGGCGCATCAACCACTTTTGTCCGCGCCGCCGGCCTCCTGGAGCGAACCGTTGCCGCCGACCATGTCGCACAAAATGAATATTTCACCAAATCCAAGGTAGTGATCGACTGGCAGTTCATGCTGGTGGTTGGCATTTTCTTCGGGGCGTTCGTTTCCGCCCTCGCCGACAATAGCTACCGCCTCGAACATGTCCCGCCCACCTGGAAAAAACGATTCGGACCCTCCATTGGCAAACGAGCGGCCGGCGCCTTCATCGGCGGCATTGTCGCCATGTTCGGCGCCCGCATGGCAGACGGCTGCCCGAGCGGCCACGGCCTCAGCGGCATGATGCAATTGTCGGTGAGCGCCTTCGTGGCCCTGGCGATGTTCTTTGGCGTAGGCGTTGTGGTGGCTCATTTTGTCTACAAAAGGAGGAACGCATGAATATCGAACAATGGCTGGGACTGGTCACCGGCGTGCTTTTCGGCTTTCTCCTGCAAAAAGGCAGGGTGCTTCGCTTCGACAAACAGGTCGGCGCCATGCTGCTCAAGGATATGACGATCTTTAAATTCATGCTGTCGGCGATTCTGGTCGGCATGGTCGGGATCAACCTGCTCGCCGACACGGGAATCATCACCTTGAGCCACAAGCCGATGAATGTGGGGGCGATCGTGGTCGGGGGCGGACTTTTCGGGGCGGGCTGGGCGATCATGGGCTTTTGCCCCGGCACTTCCATCGGCGCTTTAGGGGAAGGGCGATGGCATGCGCTGTTCGCCATTGCCGGCATGATTGCCGGAGCGGCCGTTTACGCGGAGTTCTTCCCGCTCATGAAAACAACGGTACTCGCCTGGAAGGATTACGGTAAAATTGACCTGATGCAGATCACGGGAATGACCAAGTGGATCCTTATCCCGCTGTTCTGGGTGGGGTGTCTTGCCCTGTTCGCATGGTTCGAAAAGAAAAGGCTCTAAAAACGGCCGGGGGGACCCGATGACTTGGCGCGGCAATGACCACCGGATTTACCGCCCATCGCGCCAGCATGATCCCCCTGAAGACATTGGTCAAACAGGGCCTCCGGCTACCCCTTGGCCCGTACCCCCGAACCAGTTCCGATTCGAAACGGCAGGCAAGAGCCAACGACTTTCATTGATGCCCTCAACCTTCGCCATGCCTTTTCTGAGTTCCCGCCCCGCCACATTGTTCTGGATGGTGCTGTTGTGCCTGCTTGCCGCGGCACCCTCAGATGCCGGGGCCAGCGAACCGCCCGGAAAACCCCGCGTGCTCGTGCTCCACTCCTACGCGCCGGATTTCTCCTGGACCAGGGATATGCATACGGGCATCGTCTCGGTGCTGGAGGCGCCGGAGGTGCAGGCCCGGTACCGGGTGGAGTATATGGATGCCAAGCATCAGGATTCGCCCGCCTATCTTGACCGGCTGCTCGAACTCTACCGGGAGAAATACAAGGGCATCCGCTTCGACGGGATCATCCTCACCGACGACCATGCCCTGGATTTTGCGGCGCGGTACCGGCAGGAGCTGTTTCCGGATACTCCCATCGCGGCCTGCGGCGTGAATGATCCCGCAAATGTCCCGGCCGATGTCAGCGGCATGTATCTTATCCAGGAAAGCCTGGCGCACCGGGAGACCCTGGAGACCGCCCTGCGGCAAAACCCGGAGGCGCACACCATTTTCGTGGCCATCGACCAAACCCTGACCGGGCAGTTCATCCGCCAGGATTTTCTCGAGCAGACCCGCCCCTTGGCCAACCGGGTGAAGATTGAGGTCCTCCCGGCGATGGCCGGGGAAGAGTTGATCGAGTTTGCCCGGCAGCGCACCCAGGGCGAACTCATCTACCTGCTGGTCTACTTTCAGGATGCGACGGGACAGATATTCACCGCCGAAGAGATGCCCCAGGCCATCGCCGCCAACTCACCGGTTCCGGTCTATGTGGCCTGGGATTTCCAGATGGATTCAGGGGCGGTCGGCGGCTGTGTCACCAGCGCCTTCGGCCACGGCCAAAAAGCCGCACAAACCCTGATGGAACGGTTGGCCGGAAAAAATCCCCCTGCGCTCTACGACAAGCTGCCGGGCGTCAACCGGCACACCTACAATTATGAGGCATTGCAGCGATTCAATTTGTCCCTCGCCGAACTGCCCAAAAACGCCCTGATCCTCAACCGGCCCCTGTCCTATTTTGAGGTCCATCGCTCGGCCATCCTCACTGCCACGACAATCATCAGCATCCTTACCGTCATCATTGTCCTGCTGATCCAGAATGTGCGCAAGCAGCGGAAGATCAACCGCGGCAATGCCGAGATCCTGACCCTGAACCGGGAAATGATCGAAACGCAACTGGAACTCTTGACCACCTTGGGCGAGGTGATCGAGACGCGCTCGCACGAGACGGCGAATCATGTCCGGCGAGTGGCAGCCTATTCCGTACTCCTCGGCCGGAAATGCGGGCTGTCCCCGGAGGATCTTGCCCTGCTCGAAGCCGCATCGCCCATGCACGATGTCGGCAAGATCGGCATCCCGGATGCTCTTTTGCAGAAACCCGGCAAGCTCACCCCGGAGGAGTTCGAGATCATGAAGCACCACACCGTCATTGGTCAACGCATCCTGCGCCAATCGGACCGGAAACTGCTGGCCAGCGCCTGCACCATCGCGCTCCAGCACCACGAACGGTGGGATGGCACCGGCTACCCTCGCGGGTTAAAGGGGGAAGAAATTAATCTGATGGCACGGATCAGCGCCCTGGCGGATGTGTATGACGCCCTGTCCATGGGCCGCGTCTACAAGCAGCCCTGGCCCAAGGACAAGGTGCTGCACTTCATCCGTCAGGAACGCGGCGGCATGTTCGACCCCTGGATTGTGGACCTGTTTTTCGACAATCTGGACGAAGTAGAGGCGATCAGAATCCGCCTTTCCGACCCGGTGCAGCTGGTGGAAAGAGAAACAGTTTAGGGGCCGGTGCCTGCCCCGAGCCGGAACATTCACCACGGCCGCCCCCCTGCTGCCCGCCCGCAGTTTCAGCCCCCTGAAAAATAATCTGGCGCGTTGCCGGGCTTCCATTTGATGTTGCAGCCCATGCTCGGCTGCTGCTCTTCGGCAATCGGCTGGCCTGCCAGCAGGGCGTCCAGGGCCCGCCGCAGATCGCGGCCGGTCACCGGAATGGCGCGGCCCGGCCGGGCATCGTCTAGTTGACCGCGATAGACCAGACGCCGGTCGCGGTCAAAAAGGAAAAAATCCGGAGTGCAGGCGGCGCGGTAGGCCTTGGCCACAGCCTGGGTCGCGTCATGCAGGTAGGGAAAAGGGTAGCCTGCCCGCCGGGCCTCCTCGCCCATGCGGGCAAAACTGTCGTCGGGATAGGCCACGGCGTCATTGCTGTTGATGCCGACCATGGCGATACCCTTGGCCATATATTCGCGGCCCAGGGCGGCAAGCTCTCCCTGCACATGCTTGACATAAGGACAATGGTTGCACAGAAACACCACTAGCAATCCGGCCGCCTCCCTGAAATCGTCCAGACATACGGTTTTTCCGGCGGTGTCCGGGAGGGTGAACGACGGGGCTGGCTCGCCCAGTTCCAACATTGTCGATGCGGTCAACACCATGAGTATCCTCCATTGTGTCCGGAATTTTTATCAGATTCCGCGATTTTTTTACGGGAAATCCTTTTTTTTGCCATGATTCCGGCTATCATGATTTCCATGAACAACAAACGTCCTGCTTCCTTCACCTCCACCGATTCCTAACCATGCATAAAGGCATCTTCCTCGGCCTGGCAACAGCCGATATCGTATACTATGTACCGCATCACCTTGAACGCAATCAGAAACTCAAAGCCGAACGGCAACTCGCCTACGCCGGCGGGCCGGCAACCAATGCCGCGGTCACCTTCGCCGCCTTCGGCAACGAGACCTCACTGATCACCGGCCTCGGGCAGCACCCCCTGGCCCATGTCGCCAAGGCGGACCTCGCCGATCACAAGGTTCATCTGATCGACTGCACCGACCAGCCGCGCCGGCCGCCGATCCTTTCCGCCATCATCGTCGACCTGTCCAACGGCGAACGCAGCGTCGTCTATTCCAACACCGACCTCCGCAAGCTTCGGCACGACTGCGTCAACGAAACCACCCTGGAATACGCCGACATTCTCATGCTCGACGGCTACTACCTGCCGCAAGCCATGCAACTGGCCAAGTGGGCCAAGCCGCTGCACATTCCGGTGGTTCTCGACGGCGGCAGCTGGAAAGACGGGCTGGATAAGCTGCTACCCATGGTCGATTATGCCATCTGTTCCAGGGCGTTCTGTCCGCCGGGCTGCACGGATGGCGACAGCATTATCACCCGCCTTGGCGAGCTTGGCGTCGAGCACATCGCCATCACCAGGGATGGCGAGCCGATCATCGCCCACACCCAGGGCCAAACCAGCGAGGTGCCGGTGATGGCGGTCAAGCCGGTCGACACGCTGGGGGCGGGCGACATCTTCCATGGCGCCTTCTGTCATTACATCCTGGAAAACGATTTTCTGCTCAGCCTGGAACGGGCCGGCGAGGTGGCGGCCCTATCCTGCACCTCGCTCGGCACCAGGGCCTGGATCGAGCAGGAAAAATTCATTTGATCCCGCTGCCCATCTGATCCGGTTTTCTTGCCCTCCGCTGTCATTTCGAAAGTCCGAAGAGGAATCATGAGATGCCGCTCATTCAGCCAAAAAAGACGGCGAAGGGAATGTTGCCAACGGCGCGAGTTACCGCTGCCGGAAAGGAATCTGGCAGTAGTCGATGCCGCGTTTGGGGACGATGCCGTTCTGCTCGAGAAACATCTTCAGTGAATTCATAGAAATATTAATATTGGCCGTTGGTCCGAGATAGAGGTGATCCATGGCCAGTGGCTTGCCGTCCAGGCCGATGGCAAACTCGATGTACGGCACCAGCATCGCATGCCCCTCGCGAAAGAGGACCGGGGCCTCGGCGGTGTTGGCGATCACCGGCGAAACGATCCGCCATTCCTTTTCCTCGCGGAACGAGGGATGCTTCAAGATGGCGGCAATGCGCAGCAGATCGGTTTCCATAGTCGCAAAGGCTTCGCGGTAGAGGACGGACCGTTCGGCGGCCGTCCGTTCGCCGCCGGCCAATCCCGTTGCCAGCTTTTCCACCGCGTCGACCACCTGCCGGATCAGCATCCGCTGGCGCGTAGGTTCGTAAATGCACTTGCCGATCATAAAATGCTGCCGCTCAGCACAGCGCAGGATGTAGTCGGGACAGAATCCCAGACTTACGCCTTTGCCCGGTGAGCTGTAGCCCCGCCACTGGCTGAGGAGATTGCCGTGTGAGCGGAAAGAAGCACCGAAAAGCATGTGCCCGTTGGTGATCCGGTGCGCCACCCAGTCGACGAACTGCGACAGCAGGCTGGAATTGGCATGTCCGCTATCGATACGCTCGCGCACCTCGGCGGTAATCAGATCGGCCGTGTGTCGCAGCTCGGCGGAATCGTTCATGTAGCGAATATCGCTGGCCCACAAGGCCCGGCTCCTGACGATGCCGAGCAGCCCGCTGAAGGTGGTGTAATGGTACAAGGTGCCCAACGGGATGTCGGCGTACAGCTCCCTTGTTAATGCCTCGATTTCCTTCATTGCTCAACCTTGCTCCACCACGGAGCGGTGTCACCGCCCCGGCCGGAAGTCCAAATCATTCTTGAGATTTACGCCGTCATCTGGTAAACAGGGGACGTTCGTTCTAACATGCCGGAATTGAGGCATTCCTTTTTTTGCCCCACCAGCAATCGCAGCAATCCGGACACCGTTCCCGTGGATGACCGGAAAAAAATTCCCTTGCCGGTCCGGGTAGATGTCCCATCCGGCAAGCATCTTGCCACCTTCACCCAGGTACCATATCCGATGTATAGAAATTTCAAAATAGTCCCCAACATCATTTTCGGCCGCGGCTCCTTCAATCAACTGGGGGATATCCTTAGGGCCAAACGGGTTGCCCCGGAGTCCTACATGGTTTTTGTTCTTGACGATGTTTTCAAAGGACGTGAACTCGAAAGTCGATTGCCCCTGGAAAAAGGCGACAGGGTGCTCCTGGTCAATGTCGATGATGAGCCGAAAACCGACTACATCGATTACCTGACGGCCCAGCTCCGATCCTACAATCTGCGTAAACCCGACGGCATCATCGGCATCGGCGGCGGCGCCACCATGGATATCGCTAAAGCGGTTTCGCTGATGCTCAACAATCCCGGAACAGCGGCCGATTACCAGGGCTGGGACCTGATCAAGAACCCGGCGGTGTACCATGTGGCCGTGCCCACCCTGGCCGGCACCGGCGCGGAAATCTCGCGAACCACCGTGCTCACCGGCCCGGAAAAGAAACTGGGCATCAATTCCGATTACACTCTCTACGACCAGATCCTGCTCGATCCGGAACTGCTGGCCGGCGTGCCCAAGGACCAATGGTTCTACACCGGCATGGACTGCTACATCCACGACGTTGAATCCCTCAATGGCACCTTCCTCAACGAGTTCAGCCGTGCCTACGGTGAAAAATCCATCGACCTCTGCCGCCAGGTCTTCCTTGAGGATCACCCGGACAAAGACGACAAGCTGATGATGGCCTCCTATTTCGGCGGCATGTCCATCGCCTACTCCCAGGTGGGGGCCTGCCACGCCCTGTCCTACGGCCTGTCGTTTGTGCTCGGCACCCACCACGGCATCGGTTGCTGCATCACCTTCGATTACCTGGAAGACATTTATCCGGAAGGGGTCAAGGAATTCCGCCGGATGATGGAGAAGCACGACATCCATCTGCCGCGTAACCTCACCAAAGGCCTCGACGACAAAGCCCTGGACACCATGGCCAATGTGGCCCTCGGCCTGGCGCCGCTGTGGGAGAACTGCTTTGGCAAGGACTGGCGGAACATTATGACCAAGGAGCGGGTGCTCGAACTCTTCCGCAAGATGTAACCGCCGAGATGACACCGTGAACGGTCCGCTCTTGTCCCCTTGATGAGGATGGGGGCAGACTATCGATCGGCAAACAAACAAAGGCCATGTCCGTTGCAGCCCTCGTCAAGGGCTGCAACGGACATGGCCTTTGTTATTTAGGAAGGTTCGACAGCACCGGGCAACAATCCATGCCCCTGTTGCAACAACTGCTCGAACTCGGTCGCCGGCACCGGCCGGCTGGCCAGATATCCCTGTATCAACATGCTGCTCATCGCATGAAGAATTCCTAGCTGCGCCTCCGTTTCCACCCCTTCGGCAACAATGGCCAAACTGAGCGTCTTCGCCAGGGACACAATTGCTGCAACAATCGCCCTGCTGTCTGAATCCGTGTCGATATCCCGGATGAACGAACGGTCAATCTTCAGCCCGTCAAGGGGTAATCGTTTGAGGTAGGAGAGCGAGGAGTAACCGGTGCCGAAATCGTCCAGGTAGAATTTGCCGCCTTCCTCCCGCAACTCCCCCAAGACCCGCTGCGCTTTGCCGACATCGCTCATCAACATGGATTCGGTGATTTCGAAATACAGCCGGCCCGGTTCCAGGCCGGTGGTGCTCAGCACCTCCCGCAGCAGCTTCGCCAGATCCTGCCCGGCAAATTGCCGCGACGAAATATTGACCGACAAGCCAAGGCGATATCCAGCGTCCTGCCACTGCTTAGCCTGCCCGGCTGCCGTCCTCAAGACCCACTCCCCAAGCGGCAGAATCATACCCGACTCCTCGGCCAGCGGAATAAATTCAGCGGGCGAAATCAGCGCGCCGTCATGCCGCCAACGGATCAACGCCTCCGCCCCGAGAATATGACCAGTCCGGCTGCTCACCAGGGGCTGATAATGCAACTCGAACTCTTGCAGCTCAATTCCCTTGCGCAGCTTCGATTCCATGGAGAGGCGAAGATGAGCCAGGGCATCCAGCTCCTGCGTGAACAGTTGGTAGGAGTTGCGGCCGAGGTTCTTCGCCCGATACATGGCCATGTCGGCATTCTTAATCAGGACGTCGGCAGCGTTGCCGTCATCCGGCGCGATCGTCACCCCGATACTGGCAGTGACAAAGTATTCAATTTCCCCATGGAAAAAAGGCGCCTGAAGGCTCGCAAGCAGCCGGGTGGCAATGAGGCCGGCATCTTCAACGCTCTCAATTTCCGGCAAAAGGATCAGGAATTCATCGCCGCCTTGCCGGGCCAGAGTGTCGCCGGCACGCAGTTGTTCTTGCAAACGCCTGGATAATTCCACTAGCAGGTTGTCGCCGGCGGTGTGGCCAAAACCGTCATTGATATTCTTGAAATGGTCAAGATCGAGAAACATCAACGCCAGTTTTGTTTCTTTCCTCTTCATCCCGGCCAGGGCCATCTGCAGCCGGTCATTGAGCAGAACCCGATTGGGCAAGCCGGTGAGGGCATCGTGCTGGGCCTGATGCTCCAGGGCTTCCTGCTGCCGTTTCAGCTCGGTGATATCGTGAAAAATGGAGACATAGTTGGTGATTTGCCCGGACGAATTGCGCACCGCATTGATGGTCAGCCATTCCGGGTAGATCTCCCCGCTTTTCCGCCGGTTCCAGATTTCCCCGCTCCATTGCCCTTCGCTGGCCAACTGCGCCCACATCGCCTGATAAAAAGAAGCGTCGTGCCTGTCCGACTTCAGCACTCTCGGGTTCTGGCCGACCGCCTCCTCAGGGGAGTAACCGGTTATCAGGGTGAACGCCGGGTTGACCTGCATGATTTTGCCGTCCTTATTAGTGACGACAATACCCTCGATTGAATGTTCAAAGACCTTGGTGGCAAAGACCAGCGCTTCTTCAGCCATTTTCCTTTTGGTGATGTCCCGCACCACAGCAAGACTGCAATCCGGCTTTTCTCCAGGCTTCCACAAAGGAGAAACCGTGACAATAATCCAGACCACGTTGCCATTTTTGTGCAGATAGCGTTTTTCAACTGTGAACTCGCTAATTGTGCCGGCAACCAGGTCGCGCCGCTGCTGGCGATCAAATTCGAGGTCTTCAGGATGGGTGATATCCCTGAAGGTCAGGTTCAGCATCTCCTCTTCCGAATAGCCGACGAGTTCACAGTATTTCTTATTGATCTGGCGAAATTGTCCACTGCGGGCGTCAACCTGGGCGACGCCGACACTGGCCATCTCAAAAAAAGCACGAAAATTCTGCTCACTGGCGGCGAGAGCAGCGGTGCGTTTATCGACTTCACTGCTCAAACGTGTATTGAACACTACCAGAACCACGCCGCCGCCCAACCCTACAAGGAGGATGCCTCCGAGAATCGCGGCGGCAAGATACAGCATCTTCTGTTTGCTGGTCGCCATTTCCTCCTGGAGTTCGTCATAGAGAAACCCCTTGAGACTGTAATTGGGGACCATCAGGCCCAACTGGACATAGGTGTCGGCAATATGCCGCCAACGCTCCGCACTCATATACCCGATCTCGACCAGTTCCGGCCGGATCAGGCCGCGCATGGCCTCGGCCTCAAACAACAAATGCTCAAGAGATTTCTCCTGGGAATAACGGGCCAGAATCAACCGGGCAATCTCCTCGGGATGCTCCATGGCATAAAGCCAGCCGCGCAGCACCGCCCGGCGAAAGGCTTCGATCCGCTCCAGATGCTCCCGCACCTCATGCTCGGTGGTGACCAGGCAATCCCCGTAAAAATCGATATCGTACTGAACCGGTTTAATCATCGCCAGTTCCACTCCCTGCTTGCCAAGGAGATAAGGTTCATTGGTCAAATAGGCGGACTGAGCATCGACTCTGCCGGCAACGAGATCCTCCACCGACCATGTGTGCGCCTGGACTTGCAGCGATTGGAGAGACACCCCTTCATTGGCCAGCATGGCAAGGTTCTCCGGATCGGTTCCAGTGGTGATCATTACCCGCTTGCCCACCAAATCCCTGGGGGTCAACAGCCCTTTTTCTCTTTTGGTCAGGATAACATTGGCCGAATGCTGAAAAATAGCGCTCACCACCACCAAGGGCCGCCCCTGTTGCCGCTCGAGCAGCACGGAGGGCGACATCACTGCGAATTCTGCCTGCCCGGAAAGAAGCGCATCAGAAGGATTGAGACCGGGTTTTCCCGGTAACAGCTCCACCGCAAACCCGGCTTCACGAAAAAATCCCTGTTCAATGGCCGCATAGTAACCGGCAAACTGGAACTGATGCCGCCACTTGAGCTGCAAGCGGATGGTCTCCAGGGGCCGTTCGTCTGCATGGCAGATCGGCGCAAAAGCCGCGACCAAAAAGAGGAAAGCAACCAGCAGTGAAAAAAAGAAAATTTGTTCAGCCCGCCGGGGCAAGGAACGGAACGCAGGGCGAAAACGTGCCGGTGAATACAGTTCTGCGGTGGGATTTGAGGGCACGATAATACGTCTCCGGTCGATCGTTGGAAGAATGCGGCTCTCCTGCAATGGTAGCAATACGTTTAAGTCAACTCAAGGCGAAAGGCGGCCCGGCCGCTGAAATCTAGACGTGAAGGAAAGTAATCCGCAAGAGCTCGCCCGGCGGTACGTTCAGGCCCCCCAACCCGCTCGTTACAGGAAAAATCTGTTGCATATCGGGCTGATGCCGTATAGCTTCATGTTTCCAGGCCATACTTACTGCTTGTATCGCAGGGGCTCGGCCTGTTCCTGAATTTCTTTCTCCCGATACTTCTCTCAGGGGGGCAACATGAAACAGGCGACCTTTCTCACCCTTCCGGACTGGCTCCGCGAAATCATCCACGATCCCTTCCGCAGGTACCTCTTCCTCGCTCTGCTCCTGCTCGGCATTGGCCTCACCTGCCTTGAGTACCAGAGAGAAGGGCAGCTCGCCCCGCACCAGCAGCAAATCGCCTTTTTCTTCCATCCCCAGTGCCCGCATTGCCGCGAGCAGAAACTCTTTATCCCCTATCTCCAGGCCAAATATCCTGAGCTTTCCTGGGCCCAGTACGACACCTCGCTGCCGGAAAACGTCAGGCTGCTCCACGAGTTCATCGCCAAGAGCAGCGATCCAGCCGCAACAATCGGCGTGCCCATGACCTTCATCGGCCCCTATCTGATCGACGGATTCGACACAGCGGAAACCACCGGCGTACGCCTGGAGCAGGCCATTCGCGCCCTACTGAAAAATGACCCTGCCCTGTTTCCGCAAGCAGATGCAAGCGGCGACCAGCGGCAAACACTCAACCTGCCGCTGCTGGGCACGATCCGCTTGGCTGAATATTCCCTGCCGGCACTGGCGGTGATCATCGGCCTAGTCGATGGATTCAACCCCTGCGCCATGTGGGTGCTGGTGTATCTAATCTCGCTGATTGTCAGCCTCAACGACCGCCGCAAGATCTGGCTCTTGGTCGGCACCTTTGTCGCCAGTTCGGGCATTCTCTACTTCCTTTTCATGACCGCCTGGCTCAATGTTTTTCTCTTTCTCGGCTACCTGCGCAGCCTCACCCTGATCATCGGACTCGGCGCCTTGGCCGCGGGCATCCTCAATATCCGCGAATATGTGCAAACCAAGGGGCAACTGACCTGCACGATCGGTGACGCCGCGTCCAAGAAAAAAACCATGAACCGGATCGACCGGATCGTCGATGCGCCGCTGACCGCATTCACGGTCTTTGGCATCATCGCCCTAGCCTTTATCGTCAATTCGATTGAATTCGCCTGTTCGGCCGCCCTGCCGGCCATCTTCACCCACACGCTCGCTCTCCGCAACCTGCCGACCATCGAATACTACGGCTACATCCTGCTCTACGATTTCTTCTTCATGCTCGATGATCTGATCATCTTCAGCCTGGCGGTCCTGGCCCTGGACACCAGCATCGGCCAGCGTTACGCCGGTCACTGCCGGATTGTCGGCGGGGTGGTGCTGATTGTGTTGGGTGGAGTGATGGTCTTTCAACCGGAGTTGTTGCGGTAAGTCGATGGGGTAAGATGTGGCTTTAACCACATGGAAGCGGCAGGATCCATGGTCAACCAAACCAATTACCCGCCTTCCCGAAAGTTGACGATGTTCGCCCCGCTGGGATGTTCCTTTCCAGGAAAAAGTGTATCCGGGGCTGACGGGGCCCTTGCCGCTGAGCCGGGCGGCGGGATGCGGAAACGGATAAAGAGGCAAACTGTTTGAGCGCAGCGAGTTTTTGCCTCGCCGGTTCTGCTCCCCGGCGACCGGGGCAGTCTCAGCGGCCGGGCTGCCCTTTCTTTTGATTCTTTTCTTTGGGCACGCAAAGAAAAGAATGGAAAGCCCGCAGGGATTGCCGGGTATTGTTGCCTAGGGAAAAATACCGTTTTTCAAAAAATTGCCATTTTACAGGAGGTAGAGTACACAAATCAGAACAACAAGATGTTACCGATTTTTCATGTCCTCACCATTTTTATCCACCTGCCGGATAAGAATAAATGGGGCAAGGATAAGCGACATCCCGATAATAATATAGTTGGGTTTCCGCCCTTCTCATTCAAATATAAATGGTAACAGCATATGCGCCCAATGAGAGATTTGGAACACTCGGTTAATTTATCAAGTAAACATCTAGAAGCTATCGGAGCAGTTGCCGTCAGGTGGGCAGAATTAGAAGATACATTGTCTTCCATAATTTGGGACTTGGCTAATTTGCATCGCCCTATGTCGTTTGCGGTCACCACCCATCTTAGCGAAAGAACGAGAGCTGATATTTGCACAACGTTAGCCGATACCGTTTTACGCCCAAAATCTTTAGCTAAAGATCTCAAGAAACATATTGAAAAAATAATTAAAAAAATATACCAAAAAAGAAATGCCGTTGTTCATTCGATATGGGGATATTCAATCGACGAAGGCATATCTACAATTTTGCCAATAAAAGCCAGGAGAACATTAAAAATAGGCCCTCGTGAAAAATATTCCTCTTCTGATATTTTTGACATTGCAGAAGAAATTTATTCTCTACGACTTCAGATACAAGATGCTTTGGAGAATTCGAATAAACCGAAAGCATTGCTAAAAAAATAGCTTCTACCACTGGCTCCGCCTCAACATCAGGAGGCCCGTAACAACTTGATGCTTCCGCCCAATCGTCACACCCAGCTTCAATCATTTTAGGAATAATTTTAATTTTGTTGTCCATATCAAATTCCCAATTAAACAACCCAGACAATAAACCAGACTGGAAATAGCCCCGTTCTAAAAATCTACTATTCTCTCGGCCAGCTGGTTATTTCACCGTTCGCCGAGATTCGGCTCCGGCTCCCCCCATTTCAAACCCCACGCGCAAGCTCGTCTGCCGCAATCTGCCCCAAATAATAGTCATAATCCCCCTCGAAAATCCGCATCTGGCCATGATCAATCTCAAAAACCCGGTTGACCAGGGAACGGAGGAAATGGCGGTCATGGCTGACCATGATCAGGGTGCCGGTGAACTGCTGCAGCGCCTCAAGCAGCACCTCGCGCGACTGGATATCGAGATGGTTGGTCGGCTCGTCGAGGATGAGAAAATTGAGCGGCTGGGCCAAAAGCATGGCCAGAACTACCCGGCTCTTTTCACCGCCGGAGAGGAGCTTTATTCGCTTATCAACATCATCCCCCTGGAAAAGGAAGGCGGCACAAAGGTTGCGGACCACACCGATATTGGCTTGAGGCATGGCCGCCTGCACCGTTGCCGCCACGGTCATCTCGCCGTCGAGCAGGTCCATCGAATGCTGGCTGAAATAGCCGGTGAGGACATTGGCTCCAAGGGTTGCACTGCCGGTGGTGGGCTCCACCTGCCCGGCCAGCACCTTGAGCAGGGTTGATTTTCCCGCCCCGTTGCGGCCGGTGAGCGCGATTTTCTCCTGCCGCCGGATCATGCCTGCAAGACCGCTGAACACCCGGCGGGTGGTGCCGTCCGGTTGCAACCAGACCTTGCCGAGATTGTCCAGCCGGGCGACATCGTCACCGCTTCGGGGCGGCTCGGTGAATTCAAACTTGATGGTCCGCTGCTCCGGCGGCAACTCGATCCGTTCAATCTTCTCCAGCTTCTTGATCCGCGACTGCACCTGGGCCGCATGCGATACCCGGGCCCCGAAGCGGGCAATGAAATCCTCCTCCTTGGCCAGCATCTCCTGCTGCCGCCGGAAACTGGCCAGCAGTTGTTCACGCCGGATTTCCCGTTCGCGCAGATAAAAATCATAGTTGCCGCTATAGGTGGTCACGGTCTGATTGGCGACCTCGACAATGCGGCTGACCACCCGGTTCATGAACTCGCGGTCATGGCAGGTCATCAGCAACGCGCCTTTGAACTCGCTCACCAGCCACTCCTCCAGCCAGACGATCGATTCGACGTCAAGGTGGTTGGTCGGCTCGTCGAGGAGCAGAACATCCGGGTTGATGGTGAGGATACCGGCCAGGGCGATACGCATCTTCCAGCCGCCGCTGAACGTCTCGACCGGAAAGTCGTAGCGGTCGCTGCCGATGCCGAGCCCGGTGAGTACCGCTTGAGCCCGGTTCTCCAGGTCATAGCCGCCCCGATGCTCAAACTCCTCGGTGGCGTTGCCGTAACGCTCGAGCAGGGCTGCCATCTCATCCTCCGCCATCGGCGTGGCCATGGTCGCCTCCATCTCCCGGATCTGCTCGCCTAGGGCCGTGATCTCGCCAGCTGCGGCCATGACCTCTGCCAGGGCCGAACGCCCGGACATCTCGCCCACCTCCTGGGAGAAATAACCGATCACCGTCCGCTTGGAGCAGGATATCTCGCCCTTGTCCGGTTCCTCCTGGCCGGTGATCAGCCGAAACAAGGTGGTTTTGCCAGCCCCGTTGGGACCGACCAAGCCGGTGCGGGTGGCGGGGAGAATCTGCATGGAGGCGTCGCGGAATAAAAATCGGGAACCGTGCTGCTTGGTGATGTTGGTCAGATGGATCATGGATACTCACAAGGAAAGGGACAAATGGAGACAGACGGAGGACAAGGCGCGCTCCGCCTAAAAAAGGCCGCAACATAGCCGGGAAGGAAGGCGCTTGCAAGGGGCAAGCGGCTTTTTGTGCGTCAGAGTAATCAGGCCGGAGAAGTCGTGGAAAAACGAAGCCGATACGAACAGCGGCGGCAGAGGGGCTCGACCAGCCATTGATGGCCAAATCCTTCGCGCATCCGCGAGGCACGGGGACCGGCAAGAATGTCGCCCAAGGATTGGCTGAAAATATTGCCCAGCACCAGCACGCCCTCGGCATCCAGGCAGCAGGGAACCACGGTGCCATCCACCAGAATGGCAAGATGATCGCGTAGACCACGGCAGCACCCCTGCCGGTCGAAATCCGGGGTGGACAGCTGCGGCCAGGCAAATTGCGGCTCGGGATTGAGAAAGACCCGCGGCGCCAGGGGAATGCCCCGTTCCGCCCGCAGCGCATCGGCCCGGATGACCGGGCTGGCAAAGGCGCTGCTCAGCCGCGCCAGCAGCCATTCGTTCCAGCCACCATCCTCTTGGCTCGCCCCTGTTCCCAAGTTCCACAACCGCAAGCTGATATAGAGCCTATTGGCGCGGCTTGCCTCCTGGGAAAAATCGATCAGCTCCTGCAGGTGGGTCGTCGCAGCTCCGCGCTCCAAATATGCCAGCCCGTGCAGGGAAATATTGATCTGGCGCAGGGCCGGCGCAGTGAGCAGGGTGTGCCGGTGGCGGCCCAACAGGGTACCGTTGGTGGTGAGGTTGACCTGCACGCCCTGCTCACCGCTGATGGCCAGCAGCTGGCCAAATTCGGGATGGAGCAGGGGCTCGCCGAGCACATGGAGGGAGATGAATCGGGTGGCGCCCTGAATACGCCGCAGCACCTCGGCAAAGGCTACCGCGTCCATGAACGCCTTGGCGCGGCTGCTCAGAGCGCAGAATGGGCAGGCCAGATTGCAGCGGTTGGTGATTTCGATGTAGATTTTTTTGAAACCGGTCAAAAGCTTGACCTCAGATAAACCGCTTGATCAACTCGTCGCAGATCGCATCGACATTTTCGGGCGTGACCATCCATTGCTCGACAAACCTCTGGGCCTGCCGGCGCAGTCCCGGGTCGCGGCAATCGTCAAGTCGCCGAAAGAGGCCGGTGCGCCGCCCGATCTGATAGAGCACCTGCTCCTCCGGGTCCATGGCGAGGAAACGGCGGATCACGGCCACCATCCGCTCCTGATCATCGGGCAGAATGCCATCGATCTCCTCGAACAGATTGAGAATGTGATCGCTCTTGACCCGGCTGGTAATTCCGGAGAGTGCTTGCAGAAAGAGGAGCAGTTCTTCGGCGGTTTCCCGGTCGCCCATTTTCTCGAACGCACCGCTTGCCTGTTCGCGGGCTAATTCAAGCTCCTCGGGCAGGGCCAGGGTGCGCAGCCGAATGAAATCCGGATTGATCCGGTTGAGAGTGTCAGCGCTTTCCAGGGCATGCTGCCGCGAAAGTGCCCGCCCACCGAGACCGGGCATGAAATATTCCGAGAGTTCCATCCCGGCCTGCTTCACCTTGCGCCCGGCCAGGATATGGGCCGCCTTGTCCGCCCCTTTTTTGACCTTGGCGAGCACGGCATCGCAGCCCGACTCTAGGCCGATATGAATACGGTTGAGTCCGGCGGCGGCGATGCGGGCCAGATCGGCATCGTCCATCCGGGCGATGGTCTGGGAACGGGCATAGGAGGTGATGCGTTCTATGCCGGGAAAAGCTGCTTTAAGGTGATGCAGGATGGTTACCAGGCGGTCCGGCTTGATGATCAGGCTATTGGAATCTTGCAGAAAAACCGATCTGCCGCCCGCCAGCAGCCAGTTGCGGGCGGCAAACAGGGCCATCTGCTCGTCCCGGTTTGATGCCGGATCAAACGTCGGGAGCGAACCGAGCGTTCCCTGCCCTCCTTGCAGTAATGCAACGTAGTGCCTGACCGTATCGATATCCCGCAGCACATGGGCCAGCGGACGCTGACTGAATCGCTCGCCCTTATACAGGCCACAGAAGGTACAACGGTTCCAGGGACAATTCCGGGTCACCCGGATCAGCAGACTACCGCTCTCACTGGGCGGCCGGATCGGCCCCTGCTCAAAACCCTGATAGGGTTGATCGACCTGGGTCATGAAGCCTCCGTTCCCATTGTTTTTCCGTTCAAAAAAAAGGCAGCCATGCCGCGAGTCGCTGCTTAGCGTGACGCGAAACCGATCCTGCCGGAACTGGTTTCAAGCAATTTGACGTTGATTAAATTGGCAATACTGGACCGGCTCTCTTCCGGCAACTCGAGGAACTGGCACCCCAAATAGATCCGGTTGCCATCCTCTGGGGCAAAAATCCAACGGATTTCCATCTGAATAGCTTCTGTACTGACCGTGCCAGTCTGATGGTTCAATCGGGATAAGGTGAGCCGGTCGCCGACAGCATACGCAGAATCGCCGATGACGGCGAGATGGATCCCGCCCAGGCTTAAATCAAGAACCGCCGCGGTTGCCACCTTGACCGCGCCGGCGCCATTGCTCAATTCACACCCCATTTCCTCCATGGTTTCGAAATACACGCGAATATGCCGTCTTCGCTCTAAAAAATCCCTATCCATCCATTCCCCCCTTTCCGCACATTTCATTCAGGTTGACGTCGCACAGGTTATTACTTTTTCCCACAATACTATCAAAAAAATTCAACGCTTAAAAACCCAGAAATCTGGATGGAGCATGGCCAGGAAGGGGATCAGTTCCAACCGGCCGACCACCATGTCGATGATGAAGATAATCTTAGTTAGACCGGAAAGATCGCCAAAACTCGCCATGGGGCCGATGGAACCGTAGCCCGGGCCGATATTGCCGATGGTGGCGGCCGTGCCGACAATGCCGACTGCGGCATCGCCCTCGATGATGCTCACTGTCAGCGACGACAGGGTCATCAAAAAAATATAGAACAAGAGGAACCCAAGAATCTGCCGCTGGATATCCTCGGGAACCGTGACCCGGTCGATTTTGATCGGCAGCACCGCCTTGGGATGGACGACCTGGGCAATCTCCCGCTTGAGGTATTTCATGCCGAACAGCACCCGCACCACCTTGACGCCGCCACCCGCCGAACCGGCGCAACCGCCGATCAGCATCACGGTGAAGAGAATGGTCTGGGCAGGAACGGCCCAAAGTCCAAAATCCACCGAGGCAAATCCAGTGGTGGTGATGATCGAGGTGATCTGAAAAAAACCGTCGCGGAGGCCGTCGTTCATGCTGACCGCGCCACTCCAGACGAGCGCGGTGCAGAGCAGCAGCGACATCATCACCACGATGGTCGTGTAGAAACAGAACTCCTCATTCTGCGGCAACGCCCGGTATTTCCTCTGAAAGAGCACCCGGTACTGCAGGGCGAAGTTACCGCCTGCCAGAAACATGAACAGGGTGACGATCCAAGTGATAGGAGCGCTCTGGTACCCCATGATCGACTGGGGATGAGGGGAAAAGCCGCCAGCCGCCATGGTGGAGAAGGCGTTGCAGACCGAATCGAACAGCGGCATGCCGCACAAACAGAGCAGGGCGATCTCAAGCAGGGTCAGGAGAATGTAGAGCAACCAAAGCGCCTTGGCCGTATGGGTGATCCGCGGGGTTACCTTTTCTTCGGTGGGTCCGGGGGCCTCGGCAAAGAACAGCTGCCGCCCGGCCACGGCGAATTGCGGCAGAATGGCGACGAACAGCACGATAATCCCCATGCCGCCCAGCCATTGACTGAGACTGCGCCAGAAAAAAAAGGTCTTGGAATAGGAAGCGAAATCCTTGAGTATCGTTGCCCCGGTGGTGGTGAAGCCGGAAATCGATTCAAAGTAGGCGTCAATTGGCCCCAACTCGTAAAATAGATAGGGGATGCCGCCAATACCGCCGGTAACTACCCAGGCCAGGGTCACAATCAACATGCCCTCGGAGCGCTTCAGATTGTCAAAATCACGGGAAAAACCGCCCTGCCACTGAAAAAGCAGCCCCAAGGTCACACTGACGGCGCTGGCCACCAGAAACGGCACGATGGAAGCGTATTCCCGGGTCAGTAACGCCAGTCCGATTGGCGTCAGCATGATAAGGCCCAGGGCCACCATGATAATGCCTAACACATTGAGGATGGCGGTGAGCTTCATCGGGCGAAGGCCGATTTAATGGCTTCGGCGTCCTTGGCCATGGTGAAGATGATCAGCTGATCACTAGCCAGGAGTTGCGTGGAGCCGTGCGGAAAAATGACGTTGCGGCCCCGCTTGACCACGCCGATAATTGCCGGCGCCGGCAGATGGAAGTCACGGACCAGGGTCGCGGTAAACGTTTCCGGCAAGGTCAGACGCAGCACCTCGCCCTGCCCCCCCTCCACCAAAGCGAGAATATTGACATCTTTGGCCTGCAATCGGTTGAGCAATTCCTTCAGCGCCGAATCGCGCGGCGAAACCACCACATCAATGCCCACCCGTTCAAACAGGGCCGAATTGCGCACATTGCCCACCCGGGTAATAATTCGCTTGCAGCCCAGTTGTTTGACCAGCAGGGAGCAAAGGAGATTTTTCTCATCGTTGTTGGTGACGCAGACCGTCACATCGCAGTCACCGATCGATTCGCCCTCCAACAGTTCCAAATCCGTGCCGTCACCCTGAAGAATGAGACAGTCTTTCAGGTTATCGGCCAGGAAGGTACAGCGGTTGCGATCATGTTCAATCAGCTTAACCTTGATGCCGGCCTGCTCGAGTTTCTGGGCCAACATGAAACCCACACTGCCGCCGCCAATCACTGCGGCGGTTTTGATCGTGTTGATGTTCTGAAAAAACTGGGCCGCCAGATTATCCAATGCTGGTCCGGTGCCCATGAAGATGACCTTGTCGTCCGTCTCGATGGTGGTCGAACCGGTGGGCATGAACAGATTGCGATTCCGTGTGATCCCGACAATCAGCACATTTTCGGGAAAGGTACAGTCCATGATCCGGCTCCCCCGGATGATCGAGTTTTCCTTGATCCGGTACTCGAACATCTTGGCCTTGCCTCGGGCGAAATACTCGACATCGATGGCGTCGGGCACGGAGATGATCCGGAAAATGTCCTGGGTCAGCAGCTGTTCCGGCCAGATGATGGTGTCGATGTCGTACTTGGTCTGATAGCGGTTCTGGGAAAGCGAGGCCAGGTTGCGATAGAGTTCCATCCTGCGGACGAAACAGATGGTTTCCGTCTCGGCAATTTTTTTGGCGGTCCAGCAGGCAACGATATTGGCCTCGTCGATAAGGGAACAGGCGATGAAGAGATCGGCCTTGGCGGTGTTGGCCCGTTCAAGGACCAACACATCCGCGCCGTTGCCGGCGACAAAGCTGATATCGAGGTTGTTGAATTTATCGGGCAGCCGGTCGAGGTCGTCGACGATGGTGATATTATGCTTCCGGTAGAGCTGGGAAGCGACCATATATCCGGTTTCGGTGGCGCCATAAATGAGGATATTCATACATCCACTTGGTTTGGCAATATTACGGTTTTATATCGCAGCGGATCCCCCATGGTCGCAACCGGCACCCAGGGAATTTATTGCCGAGATAAAGCGGACAGTGAAAAAATCCGGATGCGTGCCCCTTTGAGATCAGAACAGCAGGCGATCCTACCGGTCGAAAATAATAAAAAAAAACCCACTTGTACAGCGATTGCCGCCGCTGGCAAAAAAAAGGCAGTACCAGCGACCAGTGCTGTCCGCGACCGGTATGACAGTGCATTCTAGCAATCGGATATTGGCGCACCAGGCGTTTTGTTGTTATAGTGAAAACATGGAACCATATATACGAACCGAGGCTGCTGTCGCTACCATTATCACCCGCGAGCCGGCCCCCGAAGTCCTCGTCCTCAAACGCAACGCCAACCCACGGGATCCCTGGTCCGGGCATTATGCCTTTCCTGGTGGGCGGCGCGATAACGACGACGCCTCCCTGCTAGCGACCTGCATCCGCGAAACCTACGAGGAATGCGGCATCCAGCTCTCCAGTAACCTTCTGGTCAAACAATATCCCGTCCGTCAAGCGGGCAACCACCTGAACCAGCCGATACCGGTGACCACGTACCTGTTCGAACTCCCGGAACAACCAGCCATCCGGCTGCAAACTACGGAAATCAGCTGTCATGAATGGCTTGACCTCGACTATGTTGCCGATGCATCGAATATCATCCGGCGTCCGATGAGCCCACGCTGTCCGGATGTGCTGTTTCCGTGCATCCCGGCCACCGCAGGTTTTATCTGGGGGTTTACCTACGAGACACTGATGCTGGTGATTGCCGACCGTTACACCCGTTTTTCCTGAAAAATCTCTCTTCTGCAACGAGATGCGCATTACATCAAAGAGCGCTTGACTTTTTTGCTGGCGACTTGTATCAATAACGGCGGATTTGAAAGGGGATTTGTCTCTTTGGTTGGAGCGTTTAAGAATTCTTCACATTTCTTCCGTCTCCCGGATTCGTGCCTCTTCCGTGACACGCTTCTCGTTCG
>Ga0074197_1000936_pt1 | contig 29538 bp, 25 predicted proteins | sample EPASupsiteSAE305_FD_64526 | JGI IMG/M metagenome (GOLD analysis project Ga0074197, IMG submission 64526) | Bioremediated contaminated groundwater microbial communities from EPA Superfund site, New Mexico - SAE3-05 reassembly with SPADES | ecosystem: Environmental > Aquatic > Deep subsurface >...
TCGCAATAATATGCCCGGACAGGGGTTTTGCGCGCCTTGAAGGCGGTTATGGCCTTCGTACTCGCGACAAAAAGAGCAAGGCCCGGAGGTACGCCGACCGCTTTTTGCGAGGCCGTGAACGCAATATCCACTCCCCATTCTTCCATGCGCAGCTCCTCTCCCGCGACCGCGCAGACGCCGTCGACGACGACGAGGGTGTCGGTTTCGTGCGCTGCCGCGGCGAGGTTTCTGACATCGGCGCGGACGCCTGTGCTTGTATCGACATGGGTTATGCTGAGCGTCTTGTATTTTTTTGCTTTGAGCTGGGCGCGGACCGCTTCAACTTTGGGAAGATCGCCGACGGCGCCCGGCACGATATCGACGTTTGCCCCATGAAGCCTGAAAATGTCGGCCATGCGGTCGCTGAAATAACCGGTGTGCACGATGAGCACATTGTCGCCCGCTTCAGTGATATTCGCCGCGGCGAGCTCCATGGCGAGGGTTCCGCTTCCTGCGATGGCGAAGGGCTGGCCATGTGGGGCAAGCCAGACTTCGCGCATTTTTTCGAGAGCCTGGCCAAATTCTTCAATAAATTGAGGATCGGTATGGCTCAAAGTTGGTTTGGACATTTCTTCCAGCACTTCATCGGTGAATTCGATTGGGCCAGGAATCATCAAAAGACGCTTTCCTTTCATGGTATACTCCTCTGTATAATTACAGTATTGTTTCTTCCCATATTGTAGCGCCGGAATAAGAAATTGTCATGCGCAGCCTATCCCTCAGTGCAGATATTCCATGTGGTTTGCTAAGGTACCGGCGAGGTAGGCCGCGGCCGCGTCGTCGATGGACTGCATGTCAGTCACAATCGGCTCAATGCCCGCCCCTTGTATGCTTGCGTACGCGCCTGCGCCCATGCCGCCCGCGATGAGCGTCTTGCAGTCGAGAATCGCCTGTACCATGCTGGCGTGACGCTCCTGAGCGCCTGGCTCAAAGCCGTGGCCGCCCCCCCCACCCCCGTGTTCGTGGTGCGCTTCCTGCCGTCCCGCGAAGTGCTCGTGACCGAGTTTCGGCCGCTGTTCTTTTTGCACGACCTTGCCGTCGTCGACAGTGAGCACGACATAATATGCTGCTCTTCCAAAATGTCGGGAAATGGTCTTCCCGTCGTCTGAAACAAAAGCGACTTTCATGATTTTCTCCTTCAGGGATTGAATTGAATTTTGAGTGCGCGACTCCAGCTTGAGCGCTTTGCCGTTCAGCAGAGCATCGGCTACTTTTCTGTGGGCCCGTTCCAGAATGCGCCCGAAGGTCTGCCTCGAAATGCCCATCATCCGCGCCGCCTGCTCCTGGTAGAGGCTTTCGAGATCGGCGAGCCGCAGCGCCTCAACTTCATCGGGCTCAAGGACAATGAGTTCGGCGCCGCCAAACAGCTTCTGTGCAAGCTCTGCGTCTTCCATGAAAGGAACTATTGAGCAGGCGCGGATTTCCGAGGCAATCCTGCGGACACAGCAAGGGCGCGGCATGGATTTATGCCTGAGGCGCTGCGCTGCCGGCTGACGACACGGAAGCAAGCGCAAGTTCTACCTCATTCGCCAGACTGTCCGCGTCCTTGCGGACTGCACCGCTCAGTGCGGACCAGCGGAGCGCCCGCGACTGTGCGAGGTCCTTTCTCCAGGGCAGGCTCGCGAGCAGTGGAAGGCCCATGCGCTGAGCGCCATTCTGCGTTCCGTCATCGAACAATGCGACTTCGCTGCCGCAGTGCGGGCACACCATCGTGCGCATGTTCTCCACCACGCCAAGGACCGGCGTCTTGAGCATCGATGCCATATTGATCGATTTGCGCACAATCATCGACACATAATCCTGCGGCGTCGCGACGATGACAATGCCGGAGAAGGGAATTGTCTGAAAAGCGGTGAGCACGACATCCGAAGTTCCTGGAGGAAAGTCGATGATGAGATAATCGAGGTCTCCCCAGATCGTGTCCGACCAGAATTGGTCGATGGCTTTGGCGAGGAGGGGCCCCCGCCATATCACCGGCTCATCCTCTTTTTCGTTGAAAAGATTGATTGAAAGCACTTTGATGCCCTCTTCATTTTCGACAGGGAAGAGGTGCTCGCCGTCGGATTCACCGCGAAAGCTGTCGATGCCGAGCATGCGCGGTATGCTGGGACCGGTGATGTCCGCATCGAGAAGGCCAACCTTGAGCCCCCGCGAAGCGAAAGACTCCGCAAGCAAAGACGCCACCATCGATTTGCCTACGCCACCCTTGCCACTCACGACACCAACGACTCGCTTCACGGCAGGATTCTGTTTTTTCTCAGGAATGAGACTCATTGTATGACTCCTTGTACAAGAACGACCCGATTGATGCTGGCTGCATTTTTCACCAGCCGCTCATGCTCGCCGCTGTTGAACAGATCGGGGTTATGAGCATATGCTCATAATAGCCGCAGCTCGCGGGAATAGTCAAGGCGAAATGTCGCTATTCCTTCCACCCAAGCCGTTCTTTGAGCGAGCTGAAGAATTTCGACCATTCGGTCCTGGATTCAAAGAATGCCGCCGTGGCCGAGTATCCCGAGTCGAAAAGACTTTTGTATCGCGCGTCGTCAAGTTCGATGTCGAAATCTGTCGCCTCTATGCCGCAGTCATCGATGAAAATGGTCCTCGAATAATTCTTCTCTGTACGGATGACGAGCCGTTCCTGAACGAGCGAGACGCTCTCGAAAAGCGCTTCCATGTAATCAATCATCGATTTTACAGGTTTATATCGAGTTTGTTCTGACGAAGAATATAGAAAGAGCCCGAGCGTTTCCTCATTTGCGCCATCGGCAAGTTTTCTCGCATACTTCCGGTCGTCAAACATATTGACCGGGTAGTTCCACATAAGGCCGCCGTCCACATAGAACTGCGGTTCGTCTGTCCCGGGAAACTGGTATTGAACTGCCTCAAAGAACAGGGGAATCGACATCGAAATGCGTACCGCAAGTGCGACCTCCATGTCGGGTGTGGTTTCGGAAGAAAACAGACGCGTAGTGCGGTTCGTGACATCGGTGCCCGTAATGTAGAGCTGGGGGAATACCTGTCCGTCCTTGTGGATTTCGGGGTTGCTGAAGTCCGCAAAGGTATATGCTTCTTTGGCGACGGTGAACCGCTCGGCGATGATCGAGCGGAGCCATTGGTAGAAATAATCGCTTGAATACCAGCCTTTTTCCTGTAAAAGACGGATGGAGCACTGCAGGTTTTTAAAGAGGGCGAGCTCGCGATAGTGCTCGGTGAGGGAGAGCAACCGCTTATTCGCGAGCTTGTTCGTGTGCTCGTCTTCTTCCGAGGGGACTTTGCGGTAATCGAGGCTGTCCGCCATGTGTTTGAACTGTGCAAAATCCGATGGGAAAAGAGCCACGCCGAGCGCGGTGATGGCGCCCGCGGAAGTGCCGGCCACACGTTCGATGGTGCGCATGAAGCCCTGTTCATAGAGATATTTCAGCGCACCCAGATATGCGATTCCCCGAACGCCGCCCCCCTTGAAGACAAGATTGCGATAGCGGGCCATATGTACCTCCTTCGCAAAGTCAAACAACTATGCGTGCATCTGTTTCGTGCACAACGCAGGCAACACGAATTCGCTGAAAAAGCGCATGCCGTCCTTTCTTATATCGATCGCGCCCTTTGAAATTGCCCAGTCGAGGAAAAATCCGCGCATGCAGCGGTTCATCCACTCCGCGAGCTCAACCGGGTCACCCTGCCGTATCTGCCCCGCGGCCTGGCCCTCTGCGATGATCTTGGACACAATGCGCACAAGCGCTCGTTCGCGGTTGGCGAGTATTTTTTGGTCGTAAAACGTCGACATCTGGTTGATATAGAGGATGGAAAGAGTGCGGAATCCCATATTCTTATGGATATAATCGAGCTGATGGCGCGTAAACGCAATCAGGCGGGAAGCCGCGTCAGGATTGCGCAGAATGACGGCTTCTTTTTTCTCATAGAAGTAGTCGATGAGACGGAATTCCTCAATGATGATATCGCTTTTTGTCTGAAAATAGGTATAGAATGAGCCTTTGGAGACACCTGCGGTGGAGGTGATTTCATCGATCGATACCTGATCGAAGCCTTTTTCGCGAAAAAGCGAGAGCGCGCTTTCGAGGATGCGTTTGCGTGTCTCGCGGGCCTGGAGTTTTCGTTTGGTGAGAGGGTGATTTTCTTCCATCGCTGTCCCTTGTGTTTGAGGATAGCTGGATTTTATTATGCAGTCAATGAGAATTGTTGTTGACAGGCAGGGAAAGTCATGCAAAAATAACCAAGTTCAATGACTATGGTCAATGAAACAGGAGGGATATATCTATGAAATTGAAAGAAGTCGTTGCGGTTGTCACCGGCGGTGCGAGCGGGATCGGCGAAACGGTTGCCAAGTATTTCGCGTCGAACGGCGCGAAAGTCGTCATCGGCGATGTCGTGCAGGAGAGCATCGACCGCGTGGTCGCGGAGATCAAGGCCGCGGGCGGAGAGGTGGTGGGCCTCAAAACCGATGTCACCAAAGACGCCGATGTGGCGGCCCTCATGGATGCCGCCGTCTCCTCATTCGGAGCGATCAATGTCGTCGTTCCCTGCGCCGGCATCATCCGCGATGGCGTGGTGATCAACACCGACAGAGAGACGGGCAAGGTCAAGCGCGTCATGGAAACCGACCAGTTCCGCTCGGTGATCGAGGTCAACCTCATCGGCTCCTTCATCACCTTGCGAGAGGCCGCCCGCCGCATGGTGGACAACAAATGGCAGGGCGTCCTTTTCACGATTTCAAGCGTGAACAAGGTGGGTCAGGTCGGGCAGATCAACTATTCCTCGACCAAGGCCGCGGTCGCGGTATGGCCGCGCATTCTCGCCGGCGAATTCCAGATGAAAGGCATCAAGGGCATCCGCGTCATGAGCATTGCCCCTGGTTATGTCGGCACACCGATGGTGAAAGGCATGAATCAGGACGCGCTCAACGAGATTCTCAAAGACGTGCACATAGCGCGTCTCATCGAGCCTGAAGAAATTGCGCGCGCCATCGCCATGGTCGTCGAGAACGAGGCCTTCGACGGCACCTGCCTGGAGATCACCGGCGGCGTTACCTACGGCGCCAGGTCGATCGCGAAGTAACCGTGAGATTTCCTCGCAAAGTCTCGCCAGGCTGAGAAGCTGAAGAAAACGACAGGCCGTCCGTTCCGGGGCGGCCTGTTTCGTTCTCCGATTTGTTTCATTATAATGGGGCTGGGAAATACCACATGAAAGTTGAAAATCCTATATTGCAGGCTCTCCTGGCGACTCTCTTCACATGGGGCGTGACGGCGCTGGGTGCCGCCATGGTCTTCTTCTTCAAGGAGATCAACAAAAAAGTCCTCGATGCGATGCTTGGCTTTGCGGCGGGAGTGATGATCGCGGCGAGTTTCTGGTCGCTGCTGGCCCCTGCCATCGAGCTTTCGGAGGCAATGGGTCTGATCCCATGGCTGCCGGCGGTAACGGGTTTTCTCCTCGGTGGGATTTTTTTGTTCGGGGTCGACCATCTGCTGCCCCACCTGCACATCGGCGCCAACATGAATGAAGCCGAAGGCATTCATACGACTTGGAAACGGAGCGTGCTCCTCGTCCTCGCGATCACCCTGCACAACATTCCCGAAGGCCTCGCGGTCGGAGTCGGGTTCGGTGCGGTCGCCGCGGGTATCCCCAGCGCGAATCTTTCAGGAGCGATTGCGCTGGCGATCGGCATCGGTCTTCAGAATTTTCCCGAGGGGGCGGCGGTTTCGATCCCTCTGCGCAGGGAGGGTCTCTCGCGGTGGAAAAGTTTCGTGTATGGCCAGGCTTCGGGGCTCGTCGAGCCGATCGCGGGCGTTCTGGGGGCTGCTCTCGTGCTGGCAATGCGTCCCATCCTCCCTTATGCACTGGCATTCGCGGCTGGTGCTATGATTTATGTCGTTGTTGAGGAAGTACTTCCAGAGGCAAGCCGGGAATCGAATGGTCATCTTGCCACAATCGGAACAATGCTCGGTTTTGCCCTCATGATGTTGCTCGATGTCGCGCTTGGCTGAATATATAAAGCGCGGGGCGCGTGGCGGCGAATCAGTTATGAAAGGCGCCCGCTGCGGAAGCGCCTTTCACGGGTGTTTTTTCAATCATTCCCCATCATGAAGGGATAACGCCATGATGAAGGCGGTACAAAGCTTTCTTTGATTGCAAGGGCGCTGACCCAGCGCAGCAAGTTGAGATAGCTGCCGGCCTTGTCGTTGGTGCCCGATGCGCGCGCTCCGCCGAAGGGCTGCCTGCCGACAACGGCGCCGGTCGGTTTGTCGTTGATGTAGAGGTTGCCGGCGGTATTTTGCAGGGCGAGCAGCGCGCGGCTGATGCGCTGTCTGTCCGTCGCCATGATGGCACCGGTGAGGCCGTAGGGCGAGGTTGCGTCGACAAGTTTGTATGCCGCTTCCATATCCCGGTCGTCGTAGACATAGGCGGTGAGCACAGGGCCAAAAATTTCATTGACCATGGATTCCGAATGTGGATCCTCGGTGAGGATCAAGGTAGGCTCGATGAACCAGCCCTTCGATTTGTCGCATCCGCCGCCGGCAACAATGTGCGCATCGCCGCTGGCTTTTGCGCGTTCGATATAGCCGCAGATGGTATTGAATGCCGCTTCATCGATCACCGCACCCATGAAATTCCGGAAATCGGTGATTTCTCCCATGGGTATAGACGTAATTTCAGCCGCCAGCGCATCCGTAAATTCTCTGGAGCGCGAGGCGGGGATGTAGAGCCTCGACGCCGCGGAACATTTTTGCCCCTGATATTCAAAGGCTCCCCGCACGACCGCGGCGACCGTCGACTGAAGATCGGCGCTGGGATCGATAAGGATGAAATCCTTTCCCCCCGTTTCGCCGACAATACGCGGGTACACCTTGTATCGTTCGAGGTTTGAAGATATCTGCTTCCAGAGCGAACGAAATACTTCCGTCGAACCTGTGAAATGAAAGCCTGCGAAATCGGGGCTTGAGAGCGCAACATTCGAAATGACGCCGCCGCTCCCCGGCAGGAAATTTATGACGCCAGGGGGAAGCCCTGCCTCCATATAGAGTTTCATGAGCATGTAGTTGGAATACACGGCATTCGATGCCGGCTTCCAGACTACTGTGTTGCCCATCATCGCGGGCGCGGTTGGAAGGTTCGCGGCAATCGAGGTGAAATTGAAAGGAGTGACCGCGTAGACAAAGCCTTCGAGCGGCCGATATGCCGACCGGTTCCATTCGCCCTTCGCATTACTGGGCTGCTGGGCGTAAATCTGCTCCATATACAATGGGTTGAAGCGCAGAAAATCGATGACTTCGCAGACGGCATCGATTTCGGCCTGATGTGCCGTTTTGGATTGGCAGAGCATGGTCGAGGCGTCCATGAGCGCACGATGCTTGACCGAAATCAGTTCTGCGGCCCTGAGGAATACGGCGGCCCGTTCTTCCCATGGCAGTGCGGCCCATTCAGCCTTGGCAGCCAGCGCGGCCTCAACTGCCATACGCGCTTCGGCTTCGCCCGCACAATGATAGACGCCGAGCACTTCCCCGTGAGCGTCGGGACGACGGATGGGCGCCGTTTTCCCCGTGCGAACCTCTTTGCCGCCGATTATGAGAGGAATATCGAACTGTGTCGCGCGCAGCCGCTCGATCTCCTTTTTGAGTGCTGCACGTTCGGGCGAAGCCGGAGCATAGCCGAATACGGGCTCATTGCCTAATGTAGGAACGTGAAAAATCCCATTGTTCATCATTGACTCCTTGCCGTTTTATTTTGAAGGCATTGGCAGCTTTCGTCAAGGCAATACATATTCTGATCAAACTCTTGATTGCGTGGCCGTATGGCTTTAGGATGAATCAAGAGGTGGATGGTGCAGAAGACAAAAACACTGAACGCTTTTGTGGTTGTCGTGATGCTGGGGCTTTTTCTTGCAGGAATGATTGAAGGAAACATCATTCAGACTTTTCAGGGTTTTTTTCGCCTGCAGGTAACTCCGGCGCGCCTGGTAAGCGATTTTATCGCTGTTGAGGGAGTAGGGCCTACCCTGCTCAATGTCGCCGCTGTCGGGCTATTGGGGTATCTGTTTGTGATCCTGAATGGACTTCAGATCACCGGAGCCGAGGTTGCGGCGCTGTTCACGATGATGGGGTTCGCCTTTTTTGGTAAAACGCTGTTCAACTGTATTCCCATTATGATAGGAGTTTCGCTTTCTGCGCTTATCGTGAAGAAAAAGCCGCGCGATTATGCGCTCATCGCGATGTTCGGTACAGCGATGGGCCCGCTTATCACCTTTATAGCCTTCGAGCTCGGCATGCGGCGCATTTTTGCATTGCCGGGCTCGTTTGTTATAGGGATTGGCATCGGGATCGTGCTGCCTCCCATTGCCATCGCCATGCTCCGGCTTCATCAGGGATATAACCTCTACAACGTTGGGTTTTCGGCGGGCTTCTTAGGACTCTTTACCGCATCGTTGTCACACGCTGCAGGCGCCGATATCCTGCCGCTTTCGATGTGGAGCACGGCCCGGGAACCCCTGCTCGTTGCGATCCTCCCTGCCATCGTGCTCATTGCGCTTCTCTGTATTGTGGCGGAGAACCCCAGGCACGTCGGAACAGGGTTTGGAGAGGCATTTCGCGATTTTCGAAAGATCCTTACAATGAGCGGACGATTGCCGAGCGACTTTGCCGATTACGTGTCATCGAAAGGTTCGCTTCTCAATGCGGCAATCATGGGGATATTGTTTTGGCTGGGGGTGGTTCTGCTGGATGCGCCTCTCAATGGGCCAGTGCTGGGCGGCCTGTTCACCATAGTCGGCTTTTCGTTTTTTGGGAAGCACCCCAAAAATGTTTTTTCCGTTGTACTTGGAATTGTTGTGGCTATAATTATTTTTGGTAAAGATATTTATACACCAGGGCCTTTGCTTGCGATCTTGTTTGGGACTGCTTTGGCGCCCCTTGCCGGTGAGTTTGGTCCGATTGTCGGATTTATTGCGGGGTTTTTGCATCTTGTCATTGTGGACAGAACAGGAGCGTGGCATGGCGGGATGGACCTCTACAACAACGGATTTGCTGCGGGCCTCACCGCGACGCTGATCGTCTCGATCATCGAATGGTATCGGTCTGCACAGGATGAATGAGTCAGCAGATCCGGCAAAAAAGGAGATTTTTGAATGAAACGGCAAGAACTGTATGTCCAGCTTATAAGTGAACTCGCAAATTATCTGCTTCATGGGAACCCTAAAAAAATGGTTATCTCCATGCATCTGGAGCCGGACGGTTTCCATATCGCTGGTATCGATGACCGGCCTCGCACGGATAAGGAAATTGCCGACATTGAACACAGTCTGATGATGCATCAGCGGCCCGAACTCGCCTCGTATTATGGTATGATGGTTGGGCATGATCTTTTGGGCAGTTCGCGGCTTGAGCTCATTGGCTTTCAAATCAAAGGTGTGAAAGTCGAAAGAATTCCGGAGGGCGGAGTGATGATCAATCTGTGGATTGGCTCGGAAGGCTTCGACCCTGCTATGTTTACGATTGATCAGGAGCCCCAAGGGTCATAGCCCAAAAGCCTGCAGCCTGGAAACATAAGGAACATTGATGCCCGCAACGATTCTCTGGTATGATCTTGAAACTTTCGGTCGTGATCCTCAGCACGACCGAATTGCGCAGTGCGCCTTCATCCGTACGGACGAGGCCCTCGAAGAAGTTGGCCCTCCGCTCGTGCTGTACTGTCGTCTTCCCCCTGACTATCTTCCCGATCCGGAAGCATGCTACATTCACGGCATAACTCCTCAGGAAGTCGAGCAAAAAGGACTGAGCGAGTACGAATTCGCCCTGCGCGTCATGCACGAAATGAGTGTCCCCAATACGACGGTCGCGGGCTACAATTCCATTCAATTCGACGACGAATTCATCCGCCGCCTGTTTTATCGCAATTTGCTCGATCCCTATACCCGCGAATATAGAAATGATAATTCGCGCTGGGATGTCATCAACCTTTTGCGCGCCGTCCACGATTTGAAACATGAAGGTTTTCATTGGCCTGCCAATGCGGATGGCAATCCTTCTTTCAGGCTTGAAGAGCTCGCCAAGGCGAATGGCATAGCGCACGAGAACGCTCACGATGCACTCTTTGATGTGCGTGCGACGATTGGGTTGGCACGAAAAGTGCGCACGGCATATCCCAGGCTCTACCAGTGGTATTTCCAGCACAGACGCCGGGAGAACCTGACTCCTTTGGTTAATCTTTCTCTCCGGGAGAATATGCTTGTACACACTTCGCAGCTGTATACGCGTGCCAATGGCTGTTCAACGGTGATCACACCCCTGGGGCTTATCGAAGCCGACCGCCACGCCCTTGTGGCATACGACCTGCGCTTCAGTCCCGGCCCGTTTTCACCGATGAGCGAAGATGAACTGCGCGACCTCTTGTTCACCGAGCGTCTCGAGAACGGTCCGGCGCGTCCTCCCATAACCATGATTCGGCTCAACAGCTGTCCCTATCTGGCCCCGGTCAATGTGCTCAACAAACAATCGGCAAAGAGGCTCAAAATCGATATCGAGACGTGCAGACAGAATCTTCTCGAGCTCGAAGCGGTGCCGGGCATGAAAGAGCGGCTCATCGCCGCATACCGCTATGAAAAAAAGCCGTTGGATGAACTCGACCCTGAGTATGCGCTGTACGGCGGCGGATTCTATCCTGATGAGGACAGGAGAGAACTCGATCGTTTCCATGAGGTGTTGCAGTCTCGCGGGCCGCATGCGGCAAAGAATGAATTTTTGCGCGTTCAATTCCGGGATTCCAGGATCCTTACCCTGATGGGCAGACTGCTGGCGCGCAATTTTCCTGAAACCTTGACCGCGGAGCAGCATTTATCTTGGAGGAAGCACGCGTATGGCTGGGTTCAGCTTCCTCTGGAGAAGGGGGCGACCGCGCTCGCGGATTATGCCCGTCTGGAGGAGCAGCTCCGGGAAATGAGCGCAGAGGATCCGCACAGGCGGATTGCCAGTGCGCTCCTCGAATGGAAGGAGAAAATCGAGAAATTTATCCGTGAGCAATAGTACCTTGCTGAAAATTGCCACAGGATGCGTCATAATTATAAATGTAGAATTGTGTGGAAAATTGAAGGGGGCGTTGCTGTGAAATATCGATATGGTTTGGTAATAGTCCTCGTTTTGGTCGTAGCGGGCATCGCCGCCGCTCAAACGGTACCTTCGGACAAGACCATGCTCATCAAGCTTGAGAGAACCGCGGTGCGGACGGCGCCTTCCTTTGCGTCACCTGTGCTTGTCTTCGCGGCATATCGAACCCCGTTTGCAGTCATACGCACTGAGAATGATTGGGTCTTTGGCTATGTCCAGGGATCGAGCGTGCCAGGCTATGTCCATGTCAGCGCGCTTTCTCCTGTTAAGCTCAGCTTGAGTGCGGATGCGGTCTCAGAGCCTCCCGCCTTGCAGGAGAGCGAAATTGTACTTGCCGGTAAGGGATTCTCATCGAGCCTCGAAACTGCCCTGAAAGAAGGCAATGCCTTTAATTTTGACGCGGTGGACGATATGGTAAAATTGACTTATTCTTATGCAGAGTGTCTGGCATTCATTCAGGGCACCGATATCTCGCCGGGAGAACTGTGACGTGTACAAAGGCGCAGCCCGGTCTCGCATGCTGGCAGTCAGTCTGATTATTCTTCTGACTGCCTCATTTTTAACATCATGTACCGTATCGCCTGAAGCACTTCAATTATTTTTGAACCAGGCCCTTCTTCAGGGCATGGTCACGCCGGAGCAGGCTCGCCTCATCCGCGAAGCCGCCCGTTCCTTCCAGACCGAATCCAGGCCTTTTACGTACGAAGAAGAATATGCGATAGGTCGAGTCGTTTCGGCCGCCGTGCTCTCCCAGTATCCGGTCTACAATCAGCCTGAACTGACGGCGTATGTAAACAAGATAGGGCAGGGTCTGGCGTTTTTTTCTGCGCGACCATTGCTGCCCCAGGGCTATCATATTTTGATTCTGGACAGCGAAGAGGCCCATGCCTTCGCGGCACCGGGCGGTTTTGTGCTCATCACGCGGGGGCTTCTGAGGCTTGCCACTTCCGAGGACATGCTTGCGGCGCTGCTCGCGCACGAGATTTCGCACACGGCACTTGGGCATGGGCTGGTTTCACTCGCGAGCTATCGTATGGGGGATCTGGCCATGTATTACGCAGAGCTTTCTACACAGAGGGCGAATTCCGATAATAAGGAAGCAGCAGCACTTTTTTCGGCGGCAGTCCACGATTTTGTTTCTTTGATCTCGGTACAGGGTTATTCGCAGACAATGGAGTTTGAGGCCGATGCCGAGGCGATGCGCATGCTGTATGAAGCCGGATACAGGAATTCTGCGCTTAAAGATTTTATACATGTGCTGGCAAATTCTCAGGATGAGCGTATTCAGCAATATTCAATGCAGCATCCCCTGCCGGCGGAGAGATTGACAAGAATCGGCGTTATTGAACGGCAATACGCACAGGCAGCGGCGCACGCCGCCCGACAGGAGCGTTCAAGAAGGGCTGCGTCGCTTTTGCGCGCAGAGAGCGAATCGATGGACATTGGCTATCCGGCTGCCGCAAGAAGTGTTTTTGAGCTTGGGGCTGAAATGGCGGACGGCGAGGCGACGAGAGTGGCGCCGCTCGAGCTCATCCGGCAGCGACGTTTCGAGGCCATGCAGCAATTATTCTAAAAAGAGAATGGCGGAAGTGCGGCATTTAAGGTGGGGGTAATATGGCGAGGCGCGCGCGCAGCTTGGCATTAAAATCACGCTCGACAATGAACAGAAGAGCGCGATTTTTGTGTGCACTGGCTGTGGGCATAGCGGCCACGCTTGTTTTTCTTTGGATCGGAGCTTCGGAAAAGCTCGGTATGGCTGTCTACGACAGTCAGATGCGGGCGCTCGTCAGAGCCAAGGGGCAGAGCGTTGCCGCCCCCTCTCAAACCTTACGTAAAATTCAAAGCACGTCAAATTCGCAAAATTCTATTGCTCCCCTCACCAATACGACGTCGATTGTACTTGTCATGATCGATCAGTCCAGCCTCGACTGGGTTCAGAAAGAGCTTGGGCTGGGGTGGCCCTGGCCACGCGAACTCTATGGGGTAATGGCTTCGTATCTGCGCGACGCCAGAGTACAGGCCTACGATATATTGTTCACCGAGCCTTCCACCTTCGGCCCCGAAGATGATGCCCGGTGCTCGAAAGCGATGACCGAGGCGGGCAATGTAGTTCTGGCGACCCTGGTGAACAAAAAGGCGGTGCTTGATGTGCCCAACGCCGCCTTTGGACATGTGGCTGCCCTTGTCGATGCTGATGGCATCTGCAGAAAATATCAGGTGTGGTTTGACCGCGATGGTGAGCGGATTCCCTCTCTTGGTCTTGCGGCGATGGAGGCCATGGGTGCGGGGGACGCTATCCCCGCACACGGAGAAGCCCTCCTCAAATTCGAGAACCCCTCTCGATTCGAGCGGTACAGTGCGGCACAGATAATCGCTGCTTCATTCCATGGTTCCGATAAGAGCCCCAGCATCGACGTCCACGATAAAATCGTCGTGATTGGTCTCACCGCGCCTGGGCTGATGGACAGACAGGCGACGCCGATCGACTCCGCGCTGCCAGGCATGGAAGTGCATGCCACATTCATCAGCGACGCTCTCTCGTCATCCTTTATGGAGCGTTTACCGCTTTGGGTCGAGATTTTGACAGCTGTGGTTGCGGCAGCGCTCGTCGGTTATTTCCCCTTGCTGCGCAGGAAATCATTGGCGGCTTTGGGCATTGCCGCGGCGGTGTGCATTCCCATCGCGCTGAGCCTGCTTCTGTTCCGATATCAGATTTTTTATAATCCAGTCCTCGCGCTTGCAAGCGAGCTCTTTGCCTTTATCGCGGCGGTCGCCCTCGGCTATGGGGCGGAAGGCAGGCAGCGGGCATATCTCCGCAGGGCTTTTGCTCAGTATTTGTCCCCGGAAGTGATTTCCGCCCTGGTAGAGCGGCCCGAGACTCTCAGACTTGGTGGCGAGTCGAAGATCATAACAACCCTGTTTTCCGATATGGCGGGCTTTACTTCGATTTCGGAAAAGCTCGACCCGGAACGGCTCGCACAGTTTATGAATGAATATCTTGGCATTATCAGCGAAGAGGTCTTGGCTCAAGGAGGAACGCTCGATAAGTATGTCGGCGATGCGGTGGTGGCGTTCTGGAATGCGCCTCTCGATACTGCGGACCACGCATATCGGGCCCTCGTCGCTGCGGTGCATATTCAAGCGAGAATGCGGATGATGAGCCATGAATTTGAACAGCGCTTTGGAATTTCTCCTCGGACGCGGATCGGCGTTGCGACGGGACAGGCGGTGGTGGGAAATCTCGGTTCGAGCAGACGCTTTGCGTATACCGCGGTGGGGGATTCGGTGAATGTCGCGAGTCGACTTGAGGCCGCGAACAAGGCGATCGGAACATCGATCCTGACGATGCAGGATACGGTTGTCAGCGCAATGGGCGCGGAAAGTACCGGGCAGCTTGCCCCTGAAGTGAAGAGCAAGCTGTCCGAAGGAGGAGACCTGATCCTGCGCAGACTTGGTCCGGCACTTGTAGAAGGCAAAATGCAGCCGATTGAACTTTGGTCCGTTGAAATGATAGATCCTGATGGCGAACGGCCACTTGTCTCCATTGAGCCCTGGGTCGAGATTCGGCATTTTTCAAAATGAGCAGAGAGCGCCTACAGTAAAAATCATCGCCCGCGACGAGCGGTACTGACCTAGATCATTTTAAGAAAAAGTAATGCTGTGGCGAGTCCAAGCAACCCCCAATCGCGGCCCGCAAATGCCGACAGCCGTATGCTTCTCCGGGGCGAGTACCCCCGCACCTCCATCGCCACCGCGGTCCGCCAGGCCTGCACCATACTGCCGACGATCAACTGTTCAAGCATGACGAGCGAGCGGCGCAGATTCCGTCCGGAAAGCATGATGCCCCGCACTTCTCCGGCTTCCCTGATCCGCTGGTACGTGTCGAAAATGCGCGGCAAAAAAAGCAATACGAGCGAAAACAACATGCCGGGATCTCCGAGGATGCCAGGCTCGCTTTTCTTTGCCTTCGTCCGGCCCCGAAAGGGCCTGCGAATCGCGCGTATGCCGGCCGTCATCCAGTCGCCGATCTCGCTTACGCGCGTGGTCGCGTAGAACAGCCTCGAATATACGTACACGGTGAAAAGCCTGAGCGCGTAAACGCCTGAATCGGGAAGCGTCGCCGCGTCGAAAAGTCTGCCGTCGCCGGGCAGAGCCCCTCGCACAAGCGCCGCAAATGCGACCAGCACTAAAATTGAAAACAGCGCACCGCCAGCGACTCTTGGCACCCGTATCAGGAATAAAAAGCCTACAGTAAAAAGTCCCAGGAGCACACCGACATGTGACTGCATCGCCACGGAGGTCGCAGCGAGCAAAAATCCCAGCTTTGCGAGGGGATGCAGCGCCGCCAGCGCGCTCTTCCCCGGTTCGAAGGCAAAAGGGTTCGCTAGTCGATTTGCCATGGATAGCACTCGCGATAGGGGCACAGCAGCCCGCTTTGCATGAAATCTTCTTTTTTCGCCCGGGAAGGCAGGGCGTCGAAGACAATGTTCCCCCGATCAAGGATCACGAGCCTCGACGCCAGGGCAAACACCTTCTCTATCTCGTGGGTGAGCACGATGAGGGTCTTCCCCTCTGCGCGCAGCGTTTTGAGGACTTCGATGATTTCCTGTACTGAAGGAAAATCCAGGTTGACGAATGGCTCGTCGAGTATCACGCAGCGTGGCCGCATTGCAAGAACCCCGGCAATGGCGAGCCTGCGTTTTTCGCCGCCGGAGAGCGTGCCAGGCCTGCGATTCGACATTCCTTCGAGGTGGGCGTCGTGGAGCGCTGAGCGGACAGCCTCTTCGAGCTCTTTGCCGTGTATACCCAGGTTTGCCGGTCCAAAAGCCAGGTCTTCTTCGACAGTCTGCCCGAAAATCTGCGCGTCGGTGTCCTGGAAGACATAGCCGACTTCCCTGCGAATCAACGGAATCTGAGAGGCAATGGGCTCGCCGCGATAGTAGATCGCTCCCGAGGTAGGCTTGGAAAGTCCTATGAAATGTCGCATGAGCAGCGATTTGCCCGCTCCATTCTTTCCTGCCACGAGGACGGATTCGCCCTCGTCGATCGAGAGCGATACATTTTCGATGCCAGCCTTTCCGTCCGGGAATAGATGCTGGAGCGCTTCCGCGCGAAAAAGCTCAGGCATCGTTCGGTTGCTGCTCGATGTAGGGTATCGCTTTTAAAATCGGAGGTGCGAGAACAGCGGCGATGACGATTTTTGCGATATCACCGGGGAGGAAGGGAAGAAGTCCCGTGGCAAAGGCTTTTGTCCAATCGACGTTGAGAACCGCTTTCAGCCTTGCAACACCGAACGCATACACAATAGCCATGCCGACAATTCCTGCCAATATATTGAAATACCATGTTTTTTTACCTAACTTCGAGACAAGACCGAAGACGATAATGGCCGGAATATAGCCGAGCAGATAGCCTCCGGTTGGTCCCGCGAACTTGACCAAACCACCTGTACCACCTGCAAACACAGGCAGGCCGGCAGCGCCCAGCATCAAATAGAAAATTACCGAAGCGAGGCCCCACCAGGGCCCGAGAATGAATCCCGCCAAAATGATGAACATGTTCTGAAGCACAATCGGCACGGGGGTGCCGGGAATCGGAATGGCGATGTAAGCCCCGATAGAAATCAAGGCAGCGAAAAGACATGCCATAATCGCGTGTGTGAGTTTGGCATCAATGCTTTCCATAGGGCGGACTATGGCTCAAATGCGCTGTATTGGTCAAGAGCATCGCCAGCTTGACATAATTATGCAATTACAGTAAAAAATATGCATGGCGCGGATGTTTTTCGGCAATAACGGCAATTTCCTCAATAATAATGCCGCTCTTAAAGCGGGGCCGGGGCCGAATATATAGGCGCTTGTGGCGCGAATCGCTGAGGCCGGTCCCGTGTTGGGACCGGCCTTTTTTATTTTTGCCGTCACGGAATGCGCAAGCCTTTCAACATGGAGGTGAAGGGGATGACAGAGAGAGTCTGTATCCCCGGTGGTAATGGGATTTTGTTTCGCTAGCCCGGCATTCAGCATATAGCGTTGCTATCGCGATGCCGGAGACCGAACAAATCTCTCCGCTGGGAGAATATCATGAAATCATTTGCTGCGGTGGATGTCACCGGCACCACGATTGGCGCTTCCTTGGAACGTTTTCAGAAAAAGCTTGCCGAGCGAGGCACGTCATTCAGCGAATTTTTGCTCGATGCTTACATAAGAAAATGGACGGGCGAAGAATTGGCGCATGCGCTTAAAATCAGGACGGCCCTTGTGCTCGGCCTTCAGGAATTTCTGGTTTCGCGGGGCATTCTCAACATCGACAGAGTCTCGCTTTCGCCTGTCACCGACCCCCTTTGCCACAGTGTCGAACATGTTCCTGTGATTCTTTTCCAGGATACGCCGTATCGCACAACGCATTCGATGATTTATTCAAAGATGCTTGCGTGCATGAGTCCTCATGTGCCGGGCGTCTACATCGATTCGCCGAATATTCGGCTCGAACTTCCCTCCGATACTTCGAGACATAAATATCTGATCGATTTTTCGCAGATGGACATCGAACTCAAGCGCACTCAGATGCTGAGCGAGGAAGAGTATTTCGATAGGCCACAGGAAACGGCGATGACGCTGACGCAGGAATGGCATCTGGCCCTGGATTTCTTTGAGGATTTGATTATTTATAGTGTAAAGAAAATTCTCGCGCTCGCAAGCGACGATCTGACTGCGCTCGGCGTGACGCTGGCGGTGCCGCAGAAGCCATTTCCCCGCTTCTATAAAGACGAAGAAGAGGATCATGAGACTTCTTCTCTGGAAAGACGCCTGGGGGAAAAAGCGGGAGTGCAATTCTTCTGGGTGCTGGGGCTGTTGAGGGAAAATTATGACCTTGTCTATCCTTATTTATCGAAAGATGGGAAAAGGTCGGCGCGCGCGAGCATTTCTTCCCGTCAGATTTTCAATTACGACCTGTGTGCTGCTCCGCTCTACACCGATGGAACCTTGGGCAGCGCGTACGAGGTTCTTTCGGGTGGTTTGCGCGAATGGGTGTACGATGCGATCGTCGCGCGACTTCTCGACAACGACATTCTGCGCGAAGCGCCCCGGTTCGATGAAAAGGGGAACCTCCTGAACATGGCGGCGCTCGAGGGCTATGGCCCCTTCCTCACGGTTGCCCACATGCGCGACGCGAAGGGCCGGGGGCTATTCCCGCAAGTGTTCGGGGGAGGGCTTGGCATCGAACGCACGCTGTTTGCCCTGCTTCATGGCCCCCACGTGAAGGACATCGACGAAATCACTTATTTTGGCAAGAATCCTGACAAGTCGTTGCCATTTTTATTCTAGGGGAAAAACCGGGAGCGTATCTTCGCGGCCGTGTACCTCTTGAGCATAATCGTCGGTTCAGCGTTTCACGTCCCCCTCGGTGAGCCCGAATTTTTCGTCTTCCACATTCCCCCTTGGCTCGATATGGATGATGACATCATACACATCAGGGAGCGATTCTTTGATGGATTTTTCGACCTTCAGGGCGATTTCGTGAGATTCGTAGACGGTCATGGCCGGATCGACTTCGATGTCGAGATCGATGATGAGCATTGAGCCAACTCGACGGAGCCGCACCCTGTGAGGATTGTCGACCGAAGGTATTTTGGCGATGGCTGCGAAAATTCCCTTATAAGGTTCACGGCTCTTTGTGCCGTCCATGAGTTCGGTGTTTGCTTCCATAAAGATTTCTATGGCGTTTTTCAAAATCCACAGGGCAACAAGCGCACCCAGAATTTTATCCATCACCGCAAGGCCCGTCAGATACGAAAGCCCGAGGCCGATCAGGACGGCCGCGGAAGTGACCACGTCACCGCGCATGTTTTTGGCGTTTGCGATGAGCATGGGCGAACCACTTTTCTTGCCGAAATGGAACTGGCTCCAGGCAAGGCCTACCTTGCCGGCTATCGAGACGATCGTTACCCATATTGCCATTGTCGATGGAAGCTTTTCAGGTACGCCGGAGAAAATTCCGCCTATGGCATTGAAAAGAATCTGCGCTCCGGCGAAAAAGAGAATGAATGAGATGATCGCCGTGGCCACCGTCTCGATCCGGCCGTGGCCATAGGGATGCTCTCGGTCCCCCGGTTTTGCGGTGATTTTCGAGGCGATGAGCGTCATTGCGGCGATGAGTACATCCGTGGCGGAATCAATGCCGTCCGAGAGAACGGCCAGGCTGCCCGATAAAATTCCTATAAAGATTTTTGAAAAGGCCAGGATAAAATTTCCGACCAGGGCGATCCAGCTCGCCTTCTGGATTATAGCAGTTCGGTTTTCCATGAAAGCTCCGATTCTATAAGGATTTCAGTATGCCGTCGGCCGCCCGAAGTCCCGACGCCCACGCCGCCGTAATTCCCCGGCTCGTACCCGCTCCGTCGCCGGCTAAATAGATACCGGGCATCACTTGAAAATATTTATCGATGAATGCGGGGCGATTCGCGTAAAGCTTTATTTCGGGGTAATACATGATGGTCGATGGATGCATCACGCCCGGTACCACGGTGTCGAGCAGTTTCAGTGCGTTCCAGATGGCGCGCATGGTTTTTGCGGGGATGCAGAGGCTGATGTCTCCAGGTGTACAGGTCTGGAGGGTGGGGTGAAAGTCGTAGAGGTCGCCTGTGAATGAGTCGGCGAACGATCGTTTTCCAAGGCGGAAATCGCCGATGCGCTGCATGATCGGCCTGCCGCCGCCAAGAAGCACGGCCAAACGCCCCAGCATCTGCGCGTATTCCTGCCCCGACGCGAGCGGCTGCGTCAGCGTGACGGTTTTTAAAATCGCGAAGTTCACGAGGCCATTGGCGGCGCGCTGTTCCGACCACGCATGCCCGTTCACGGAATACCAATGGCCTGTTTTCTGGTCGCCGTAGCGCTCCTGGACCACATGTGCCGAGCGCGAATTTGTGCAGAATGTGCGCGTCTTTTTAGGGAAGAGAAATTTCGGGTCATAGTAATCGCGAACTATGGGGTAGTGCTCTTCGCGCGTTTCGATACGAATGCCGATGTCTACGACGTTGTCGTGGTAATCGATGCCCAATTTTTCCATCAGGCGCTGGAGGAAGGCGAAACCGCCGCGCCCTGGGGCAACGATGAGAGAGCCGTAGTGCAGCGTCCGCTTGTCGGTCGTCACAGTCTTCGATGACTGTTCGACACTGAGCATTTCTTCACCAAGGCTGATTTCGGCGCCGAGGTCGGCGAGGCGCGCGGTCAACGCTTTGATGAGTTCAAGCCCCCCATCGGTGCCGAGGTGTGATTGGCGCACATCCAGCAACTTGACGCCTATCTTTTCCGCCCGTTTCGCATAGATGTCGATATTTCGCTTTTCCATTATGTGTGGCTGCAAAAATGCTTCGACGCGCTTCAGATAGAAATTGCCGAGCGCCTCGTCCCAGCACTCGAAGGGGAAGCCGATTGGCCATGTAAAATTCATTTTGCAGTCGTTGCGGAGACCGCCTGAAGATACCTGCAATTTATCGAGCAAGAGGATACGCAGCGATGGTTTTTTCTTGAGAAGTTCAAACGCAGCGCCAAGACCGGCAGGACCGGTCCCAACAATAATGACATCAAAGCGATCCATGCATGCATCTCCTTCTGAACTCGGGTGAAAGAGTGACGCGGGACAGTCTGTCCAACAAGGCATCATTAAATCATGTCGCCCATTTGTATGCAACTCAGGTAAAGTTTGGCGGTATTTTATGCACATTTATGCGCAGTGCAGGCAAAATCCTGAAGCAGGCACTGTGTTGTATCGCAGCACTTCTTACGTTTCAATTTTTATCCGTTAAACCGTGCAAATAATGCAAAATATATTTGACAGAACGACACTTGCGTTCTAACATCTAAAAGGTCCTATCAATATTTGAAATGGACAAAACAGGAGGTACTCATGAAGAAAGCAGTAGGAATTGTGCTGCTGGCTATGGGGATTGCTGCGCTTATCGTCGCTTGCGGTCCGGCAGCTCCCAAAACCGTCAAATTTGGCGTATTCGAGCCATTGACCGGCGCCAACGCGGGCGGCGGCGCGCTCGAAGTGGAGGGCATCAAGCTTGCCAACGAATTATACCCGACAGTAAAGGTCGGAGATAAAGAATACAAAATCGAGCTTGTGATCGCCGACAACAAGTCTGACAAAGTCGAGGCGGCCAATGCTGCCCAGCGCCTCGTTGACAAAGATAAAGTCAATGTCGTGCTCGGCTCATGGGGATCTTCTCTCTCCATGGCCGCGGGCCCCATCGTCAAGAACGCGAAAGTGTCGGCCATCGGCCTTTCGTGCACCAACCCTCTCGTCACCAAGGACAACGAGTACTACTTCCGTGTCTGCTTTATCGATCCCTTCCAGGGAACGGTCATGGCAAATTATGCCTTCAAGAACCTGAGTGCCAAGAAAGCAGTCATCATTCGCGAAATATCGAACGACTACTCCGTAGGTCTTGCGAAATTCTTTGCTGATGCCTTCAAGCAGCTCACAGGCGACGAAAACGCGATCCTTTCCGAACTCAACTACAACACCGGCGACACAGACTTTTCCGCCCAGCTGACCGAAGTCAAGAAATTCAAACCCGATGTCATCTTCGCGCCGGGCAACTACACCGAAAGCGCCCTCATCATCAAGCAGGCCAAGGAACTTGGAATTGCCGTTCCGTTCCTCGGCGGCGACACCTGGGAGACGCCGGAGTTTATCGATGTAGGCAAAAAGGCCGTCGAAGGGGTCGTATTCTCCACCTTCTTTGCGACTGAAACGCCGATCACCGATACATCCAAGGTTTTCCTCGACGCCTACCGCCAGAAATACAACAAGGAGCCCGCGGCGGTCACTGCCCTTGGCTTCGATGGCTATCTTGTGGCCCGCGACGCGATTCAGCGCGCCGGGAGCCTCGACAAGGATAAAGTCCGTGAAGCAATCGCAGTGACAAAGGATTACCCGGGCGCGACCGGCATGATCACCCTCAACGAGGATGGCGACGCCGTGAAGAGCGCGGTCATCAAGACGGTCCAGGACGGCAAGTTCGTCTACATGGCAACAGTTCAGCCTTATTGATAGTGTAAGAATTTTGTGGGCGGGCGATTTGGGTCCGAGGGCACACATCACCCGCACTATCGAACGTCAAAGCGAGGAGCGGACGGTCATCGAACAGCGCAGTCCGAGAGCATCCGCTCCTTTTCTATAATCACGAGGAAGCATGACACTTTCACTGTTATTTCAGCATATCGTCAATGCGCTGTCGCTCGGGAGCCTCTATGCGCTCATCGCGATCGGCTACACCATGGTGTACGGCATCCTGAGGCTTATCAATTTCGCGCATGGCGATATTTTCATGCTCGGCGCATATGTGGCGTTTTACGGGATCACGCTGGTATCCCTGCCGTGGTGGGCAGCATTGCTTGTGTCGATTGTATTTACCGCGTTTTTCGGTGTGGGCCTTGAGCGGGTGGCATACAAACCCCTTCGCGATTCACCGCGTATTTCCATCATGATCAGCGCAATCGGCGCATCATTTCTTTTGGAGAGCCTGGGTGTTCTGATTTTTGGAGGAAGGCCGAAGGGCGTGCCGGTACCTGATGTTCTCTCAAGGGTCATTCACTTTGGTTCGGTTTCAATGGTAACTATCAGCCTGATCATTCCTCTTTTTACATTCGCGCTTTTGGGCGTCCTCCTTTGGATCGTGAACAAGACCAAGACCGGTATGGCCATGCGCGCTGTATCTACGGACATCGAGGCAGCCCGCCTCATGGCGGTCGACGTCAACAAAATCGTCTCTTTTACCTTCGGCATCGGATCGCTCCTCGCCGCATTCGGCGGGATCATGTGGTCATTCAAATATCCGCAGCTCAACCCCCTCATGGGCGTGATGCCGGGATTGAAGTGCTTCATCGCCGCGGTCATCGGCGGCATCGGAAGCATCGGGGGCGCGGTGCTCGGGGGCTTTTTGCTCGGCATTATCGAGATCATGATGGTCGCGTTTTTGCCGACTCTGTCAGGATACCGGGACGCCTTCGCGTTCATTCTGCTGATTGTCGTCCTGCTTGTAAAACCAACGGGGCTTTTGGGCAAGCGCCAGGCCGAGAAGGTGTGATTATGAACGCAGTTACCCAGAAAAAAACAATTGCGCTTCCCCGGAACAGGCTCTATTCGATCATCGCGATAGTGGCATTCATACTGTTTGCTTTTATTGCGGACAGATTCTTCGACGCGTTCACACTCCGCGTGTTCAATCTGTGCGCGATCTACATCGTGCTCGCGCTTTCGCTCAACCTCTTGAACGGATTTACCGGGCTTTTCTCGCTGGGGCACGCGGGGTTCATGGCGGTCGGAGCCTATGTGAGCGCGCTGCTCACCATGTCTCCTCAGCTCAAGGACATGAACTACTTCCTTGTGCCGATTGTGCCATGGCTCCATAATGTCACGATTCCGTTTCTGCCCGCGCTGATCATCGCGGGACTTGTCGCCGCACTTGTCGGCTTTTTGATCGGCGCGCCGGTTCTGCGCCTCCGCGACGACTATCTGGCGATCGCCACGCTCGGCTTCGGGGAGATCATCCGCGTGCTCATCACCAACGCCCAGCCGATCACCAACGGCGCCCAGGGGCTGAAGGGCCTTCCGAGGTTTTCGACGACGTTCGCGGTGTGGGCGGTGGCCGGACTCATGATCCTGTTCATGGTGCTCCTGATGCGCTCGAGTTACGGACGGGCCATGAAGGCGGTCCGCGACGACGAACTCGCGGCCGAGGCCATGGGCATCAACGTATTCCGGGTGAAGGTCACTTCATTTACGGTCTCGAGCTTTTGGGCGGGCGTCGGCGGCGCGCTCCTCGGTCACATGATAACGACCATCGACCCGAAAATGTTCACTTTCATGCTGACCTTCAATATTCTGCTCATCGTCGTGCTCGGAGGGATCGGCTCGATCTCCGGCTCCGTGATTTCGGCGGTGGTAGTGACGATTCTGATGGAGGCGCTGCGCTTCCTCGACGAACCGATGAATCTCGTCATCTTCAAGACTGAGGGCATGCCCGGCCTGCGCATGGTCGTGTTCTCGATCCTCCTGATGGTGATGATCATTTATCGCCAGCGGGGACTGATGGGCAATGAAGAGTTCAGCTGGGACATGCTGCGGGGTCTTTTCGTGAAAAAAGGCCGAAAGGGAGGGGACCATGTCTGAGCAAACTTCCGACCTTATGCTGAGCACTTCTCACCTCACCATGAAATTCGGCGGATTGACCGCCGTGAGCGATTTCAATCTGGAAATCCGGAAGAACGAAATTGTAGGCCTCATAGGCCCGAACGGGGCGGGCAAGACGACGGCGTTCAATGTCATTACTGGCATGTATCGCCCAACGGAGGGCAGGGTCCTTTTCACGGACAGAGACATCACCGGCCTCAAGCCGCACAGCATTACCAGTCTCGGAGTTGCGCGGACCTTTCAGAATATACGGCTTTTCAAGGAGATGTCGGTACTCGAGAACGTGCTTGTCGCCTGCCACATGAGCATCAACACCGGCATATTCGGCGCGACGCTCCATTTGCCGGGGTATCGTGCCCGCGAGTCCGAAGCCCGTCGCTTTTCTATGGACTTGCTCGGGCAGGTTGGACTTGGGCACCTCGCCTACGAAAAAGGTACGAGCTTGCCTTATGGCCAGCAACGACGCCTTGAAATTGTGCGCGCGCTGGCTACCAAGCCTAAAATTCTGCTCCTCGACGAGCCGGCGGCCGGCATGAATCCCCAGGAATCGTTCGGGCTTATGGATTTCATCCGCAAAATTCGCGATGAGTTCGATTTGACAATTTTTCTGATTGAGCACCACATGCAAGTCGTGATGGGCGTGTGCGAGCGCATGTACGTACTGGATTATGGCGTGACGATCGCCCATGGCGATCCGGCTTCCATTCAGAAAGATCCGAAGGTCATCGAAGCGTATCTGGGGGTAGACTGATGCTGGAAATAAAGAGCTTGTCTGTGCACTACGGCGGCATCCATGCCCTCCAGGGGATCGATCTCAGCGTGCCTGAGGGCAAGATTGTCACACTCATCGGCGCGAACGGCGCGGGCAAGAGCACGACGCTGCGCAGCATCGTCGGGCTCGTAAAACCGACAGGCGGCAAGGTGCTGTTGCGCGACGCGGTGATTTCCGGCAAAGCGACTCAGGAAATTGTGCAGATGGGAGTCGTGCTCGTGCCAGAGGGCCGCCGCATTTTCCCGAATCTTACGGTCGAAGAGAATCTTCTGCTCGGCGCATACGCGCGGAACGACAAAGAAGGCGTGCTCAAGGACATTAATCACGTCTATGCTCTTTTTCCGAGGATGAAGGAGCGGCGTACGCAAAAAGGCGGTACGCTTTCCGGCGGCGAGCAGCAGATGCTCGCGGTAGGACGAGGCCTGATGTCCCGGCCAAAACTGCTCATGATGGACGAACCTTCGCTCGGCCTCGCGCCGCTCATCGTGAAGATGATTTTCGAGATAATCAAGCAGATCAACGCGGAAGGGACTACCGTGCTGCTCGTCGAGCAAAACGCGAAGGCGGCGCTCGAAGTCGCGGATTACGGGTATGTCCTCGAGACAGGGCGTATCACGCTGCGGGGCAAGGGGCAGGACCTGCTCCAGGACGACCGGGTGCGCAAAGCCTATTTAGGAGAGGTTCAATAGCATGCGCTTTACGAACGGCGCAACCGTACGATCATCACGAGTCTGCTGATATTGCGAAAAGCGCCGAAGAGCAGTGCCGTCATCAACATTGAAGAGACGCCGGGTTCGAACGCGATGAGCTCCTGATATGAAACTGGTCTGCCTACGAGTGCGCGTGCGCCGACAGGTGCCAGCACTACGATGAGTATGCGCAGCAGAAGGCCAATAATTGTTCTCACCAGCACAAGACGGACATAGAGCTGCGATCTGCCCGTTTCCCTGTATTTTAGTAAATCGCGCGCCCACGAATAGGAAGACTGTATCTGAAATATTTTGCTCAGCAAATAAATGAGGAAAACAAATCCTGCAACGAGTTCTGCGCGCTGCGTGGGGAAAGGCCTCCGGCTCTCGCCATTGAAGAGTATCTGCTCGGCGCATGAGACGAGCGTCGGCAGCAGAAAATTGGATATGATGATTCCATCCTGTGATGTCAGGATCACGATCGCGGCATTGCGCTCGGGATAAATGACAATGCGCGAGGAGTAACCGCGAATCGATCCTCCCTGGAAGATATAGCGGCCTTTTTTACTGTCGACAATGCGCCAGCCAAAACCGGTATCGCCGTCTTTATAGAGAGCCTGATAGAGCAGTGGGGTCTGAGAAGACGCAAGACCCGGGATATTCTGGCCGCGTTCCGGTGACACAACGAATTTCAGGAATTTGGCCATATCTTCGCTCGTCGTCACGATACCATCGGAGGCAGCGGCATCGTACGGTACTTTTTCAAGATAGGGGAAGGTGAGCCCGAAAAACGATCCGGCGCCCACCGCGATATTCTCGATCGATGAGGGCCTGGCCGTCGTCAGATGCATGCCGAGCGGTATGGTAATCATTGATTCGAGCAGGTCGGAGTATTTCCTGTTGGAGACTTTTTCAAGTATTGCGCCTACGATGCGGTACGAAAGTCGGCTGCGTGTATAATTCTCCGTAGGGAAATGCGACCTTAAGAACAGCTCCGGATCGGGCAGCCCGGCCTCGAGGCCTGTTGCCTCAGGATCATAGTCTGGAAGGTCTTTTTCGGGGAAAGCCACGCGATGGGCGGCGAGTTGGCGCAGTGTCAGCGGCATGTCAAGCGAAGCGGCGCCGGACCTTTTTGCCTTAAGCGAAGCAAGGTCAGGAATAAATTGCGCGATTGGCACATCGAGTGCGATTTTTTTTTCATTGACGAACTGACAGAGCAGAGTGCCCGTGAGTATCTCTGAGGCTGGCCCGAGATAAAGCGGTGTCGATTTTTCGAGGGGTTTGCGCTGACCGTCAAAGCCATAGGCCTCGTTGAAGGCGATTTCGCCATCTTTGATAATGGCGACCTCGTACCCCGCGATCCCCTGACGAACCCGTTCGTTTGCAAATAATGAGTCGAAATCTTTATAATTCTCGGGCCCCAGGTCGGGGAGATAAAGGGCAGCGAGAATTATGACAATTACAAGCAGCCAGGGAACAATGAGCCTTAAGAACTTCATCAATCACTATCGTATCAAGAGCCGGAGAATGGAGCAACAGCGGGACATTATTGGCGGGAGGACTTGCAAATATAATCTTACAATTTTATCTTGAATCGCTTGGTGTCGATTTTATACCGATGGACCGCATATCGTATCCGGCGCTCGGTGGCGACGAGCCTCCGTGCCGTCGCCGCGACGTTGCCGTTTTCCAGCTTGAGCGCTTCGATGATGAGCTCTTTTTCCAGCCGCGCGATCGCGGCATCGAGGCCAGTCGCGGGCTCTGTGCCGGTTGAGACCGCGGATTGAAGGCTGGGCGGCAGATGATAGGCATGAATCACACCATCGACCGAAAGAATCGCGGCCCTCAGGATGCAATTTTCAAGCTCGCGCACATTGCCGGGCCAGTGGTAGATCATCAGCAAATCGAGGGCGGGTGTCGAAATGCGCTGTATTTTCTTAGTATTCTCTTTATTGAATTTTACAACAAAATGATCGGCGAGGAGCAGAATGTCGGCGCCCCTCTCGCGCAGGGGCGGTACATTTATAGGAAACACATTGAGTCTGTAGTACAGATCGGCCCTGAACGAGCCCTGGTCCACAGCCTCCTGAAGGTTGCGGTTCGTGGCGGCGATCACCCGGACATTCGCTTCAATGCTCGTGTTTCCGCCAACGCGCTCGAAACGGTGATCCTGAAGAAATCGAAGCAGTTTGATCTGAAGTCCCGGCGACAACTCACCGATTTCGTCCAGAAAGAGGGTGCCGCCATGCGCCTGCTCAAAGCGCCCCTTTCTCTGATCGTACGCTCCTGTATAGGCGCCTTTTTCGTGACCGAAGAGCTCGCTTTCGATGACTGATTCAGGAAGCGCCGCGCAGTTTACCGCCACAAAAGGTTTTGCGGCGCGAGAACTTTCCTGATGAATCGCGCGCGCAATCAATTCTTTTCCCGTTCCGCTTTCGCCCAGCAAAAGCACAGTCGCGTCGGTGCCCGCGACCTGTTTCACCATAGTGAACACTTCGCGTATCACGTCGGAGTTGCCGACAATCCCGCGCCAGGAGACTGGCGACTCGTCCATATCGGGGGGAATCGCGCTGATTGGCCGTCCGCTGTCATTTTCTATCTGCTCGGCGAGGCGAACGCGCAGTGCGAAAAATTCTTCTATAATTTGTGTCGCGCTTTTGAGAGCGGAGCTTGCGACCCATGCTGCGTCAGGTTCAGCATTCTGAGGTAACAAGAAGCTCAGCACGAACACAATGATTCCTTGCTGTTTCGCAGGCGCTTCCAGGAGAAGACTGCCGTTCAGTTTTTTTTGAATGAATTCGTCGGCTTCCAGCGCGAGGCCGCAAGGCAGCGAACCCAGCCTGACTTCCTGACCGAGCTCCGCAACGCTGGCGAACAAGGTGACTTCTTTGCCGCCAATCGCCACATAGCGCAGAATATCGTCGTGGCTCGTTCGCCCGCAGGCTGCATAGGCTTGCCCGTGTAATATGTCCGAAAGCTCACTTAAAAAATCGCCAATCGCATCGCCCGGTTCTTCTGCGCGCAAAAGCGCCCTTGAGAGTCCTAACAGCGAATTAGGGACCGCAATTTCAATTTCTGACATAGAAGGTGTAAACGATGGCATAGTGTTTCCTGCTTCACCATAGGAATATCTGATTTTGTCAGCAGGTTCAAGGTGCATTTACAGGCAAATTGCAAAAACGCGAGGTATTATTCAATAAATATGCAAATACCCCCTTGTGCAAGCGTAAAACTCTGTGATAGGGTCTATTCACCGATGGAGGAGCGATCCCCATGAGTATGGACTTGAGGCAAAGAGAGCCTGCGAAAGTCCCGGAAAGGGGAGGATCGCCGAAGGAACAAACCTTTTCTCTTGGGGCTGTTCTTGGACGCTCGGGCTAATACCCGGCGGCTGTCGCGGAAACACATCGTTCCGCGGAGCGCCTGACGTATGCCTTTCGCCATAGAAAGTGCCGGAAATGCTTGCTTTTCGAGCGGGCATCCATAGCTCTTCTTTTTATGGTTCTTTCAATTCTGTAGAAAGGCTCTGTCGTGGACCTCCTTCGGGGAAGGGTATGGAGGTACCATGATAAATAATCAATCCCGTACAGTTTTTTCTCCGAAGAAGAAAATTCCGGTCACAATTCTGGGTGCGACCGGCGTAGTCGGTCAGCGCTTTCTCCGAAGAATCGCCGATCATCCCTGGTTTTATCCGGCCTTCCTCGCGGCGAGCGACCGTTCCGCGGGC
>Ga0074197_1000938_pt1 | contig 29504 bp, 32 predicted proteins | sample EPASupsiteSAE305_FD_64526 | JGI IMG/M metagenome (GOLD analysis project Ga0074197, IMG submission 64526) | Bioremediated contaminated groundwater microbial communities from EPA Superfund site, New Mexico - SAE3-05 reassembly with SPADES | ecosystem: Environmental > Aquatic > Deep subsurface >...
CATCGTTTGTAGCTTAGATCCATGTTACTCATGTACAGAGCGTGTCACCGTTGTTGACATCAAGAGCAAAAAGAGTAAGATTTTAACCAATAAAGATCTTAAAGAATTTTCTAGAACACTTAAAAATAGCCCGATGAAGGATCTCAAATGATGAAACTTCTTGATATCAGTAAAAAATACGGGGAAATTACGCATAAGTACCCGTTTGAGCCTTACAAAGTTGCAGAAAATTTTCGTGGAAAACCTGCTTATGTATACGATCTCTGCATTGGCTGTGCGGCATGTGGTATCGCATGTCCTTCCAATGCCATTACCGTTGTTTTTAACGATGATAAAAGCAAACTGATTTGGGAGTTTGACTGTGGACGTTGTATCTTTTGTGGAAGATGCGATGAAGTCTGTCCAACAGGTGCAATTAAGCTCAGCGAAGAGTTTGAGCTTGCTGTCAAATTTGATAAATCAGCCCTCATTCAAAGAGGTGAACTGGATGTACAATATTGTACAAAATGCAATAAGCCTTTTAGTGCAAAACGTCTCATTAAATACAGTTTTGAGTGTTTAAGCAAAGCCAACGTGAGTGAAAAAAGACTTGAAGAGGCTAAAAATTATCTTTGTGTTTGTCCTACATGCAAAAAAACGGCTACAGTAGAATCATTTACCAGTGGCAAAGAGATGGTGATAGAATGAAAACATATGAAATGCCAAGAGAAATCGAACTCGCCAATAATTTAGAACAAAAGCTTGAACTTTTACAGCACATTGGTAGAAGTTTTAGCGTTTTTCGTGTGGATTGTGGAAGCTGTAATGGCTGTGAGATTGAAATTTTTGCCGCTATTACACCTCTATGGGATCCTGAGCGCTTTGGTTTTAAACTCGTTGCGAACCCTCGTCATGCGGATATCTTGCTCTGTACAGGTCCTGTAACACGTCAGATGTACTACCCACTTTTACGTGCCTATGAAGCGACACCCGATCCAAAGATCGTTGTAGCCTTAGGTGCATGTGGTGCAACGGGTGGTATCTTTTACGATGCGTATAGTGTTCTTAGTGGCATCGATAAAATCATCCCTGTGGATGTCTACATTCCTGGCTGTCCTCCACATCCTGCAAGCATCATTTACGGTCTTACTACAGCCCTTGGTGTTATGGAGCAAAGACTTCAAAAAGTAAGCTTTGAGGAAGACAACGAAATGCCTCCATTGGTAGCAGATTCTGTTCTTGGAAATACACTCTTTGAAAGAGATCTACTAGTGCAATCAAAAAGACTCATGAGCTATGTATTTGGACGTAAACTTTACGATAAATACCTAAACGCTCTTGTTAAAAGTGGTAATACGCGAGATACGCAAGCGACTAAAATCGCCATTACAGAAGCGATTAAAACAGAAGAAGATCCTAGATATGCGGAGTGTATGGGTATTTTACATAATGAGATTTATACCCAATACGTTACATGTACGGAGGAAGATAAAATAGACCTCCATAGAGTGAAATGGGGACAATAACGTGGTAGTAGTATACAAACTCACCAAACGACATCTTGATGGCGCTAAATCGGGTGACGCAAAACTCGATCAGATTAAAATTTTCTCTACCTGCATCGGACATGGTGTTGGAACGATAGACTTTAGTGAAAAAGTGCTTGAGATACCTGAATCTGAATTTCAACAGATTTTAGAGCATGGTGATGAGTATCTAAGATTTAAAATTGGTAACTTGAGCAAATATTTTGAAATTGAAATCTTTCCTGAACATGCAGCAAAACTTTTGCCGCATGTCATGGAATGCCCTTTTAAAGAGGTCCTTATGGGCTTAAATGAAGGCTATTTGGTTCTTAGAAAAGATTTTAACAGTAACTAGGTGATAGGAGAGACGTGTGAAGAAAGCACTGTTGTGTGTAGGCAATGAACTTAGAGGCGATGATGGTGTTGCGATTGCCGTAGGGCGACTGGTGGAACAACACTTGCCTGAATGGAAAGTCTTTTTTGGATACGACACACCCGAAAATGAATTTGCTGCCCTACGCGCATATGAGCCTGATGTCATTGTCGTCGTTGATGCTATGAGTGGATTCAAAGAAGATAAAATAGAATTTCTTGACCTGAGCGATGAGAGGACTTATGTTTATTCAACACATAATCTCCCTACCCCTATTTTGTTAAGTTATCTTAGAGATATTTGTACTAAAACTATCTTTTTAGGTATTGCTGTTTTACTGGAGAATGTTTTACATTTTAGCGAAGGCTTAAGTACGAGTGCTCAAAATTCTGCTCTAAAAGCCTTAGATAAAATCAAAGAGTTTGACACGATCCTTGATCAATAACAAAGTTCTTATTCCATTCTAAACCGCTACATTCAAGGGTGTTTTTTGCCGTAAAAAAGCAAAAACATCCACTCTCAAACAGAGTGCTTCATTTTTTTAAACAAAGTTGTTGTAAAATCATCCAACTTTTTAGCGAAATGCATTAATGCACGATCGCTTGAAAGAACCCTATCAATTTTTTTCGGAGCATACGGTTGAAATACTTCAAATATATTCTACTTTCCCTCGTTATTACCTCCCTTGTTCAAATACTCTTATGGACAAAATCAGGTGATCAAATCGTTACATCGCCGCAAATTGGTGACAAATTAGAGTCACTCTCGTACACGCCTTATCGGGGATTTGAGAAAGCGCCAAAAAGCGATGCTGAAATTGCGGAAGATATGAAAACGATTGCGCAAATTTCACGAAAAGTAAGAACCTATGCTATTGATGACGCAAAACGCGTTTTAACAAATATTAAAGATACCAAACTTAAAGTGGATGTCGGACTTTGGCTCTCAGGCGATAAAAATGCAAACGAAACTGAAATCGAAACTCTTTTTGAACTTACAAAACTTTATGGCCCAAAAATCTCTTCTATCATTGTAGGAAACGAGGTTCTTTTACGTGCTGATCTTACATCTGAAGAACTAATAGCGTATATTGACCGAGTATCAAAACGTACCCGTATTCCTGTAACAACGGCAGAGGTGCAACACGTTTGGTTAACCAATACAGAACTAGCCCGTCATGTTGATTTTATCTGTGTGCATATTCTTCCTTACTGGGAAAAAGTGCCTATTGAAAGAACATTGGCATTTGCAAAAGAGAAGTACGACGCTATTGCTGCGCTTTATCCTAAAAAACCTATTACCATCGGTGAGTTTGGCTGGCCAAGTAGCGGCTATAACAATGAAAAAGCAGAAGCAACTCTTACCAATCAAATTGCCGCTATTACAGGCTTTTTAGAGATGGCTAAAGCGGAAAAATGGAGCTATAACATCGTTGAAGCATTTGATCAACCATGGAAAGGCGTTCATGAAGGAAGCGTTGGACCATACTGGGGACTTTTTGACATCAATAAACAACCAAAATTTCATTTTATTAAACAGACTATTATCAATCCGCTCTGGCGTTACCAGATGGCAGGCTCTGTCTTCTTTGGTATTTTACTCACTTTCTTTGGTCTTAGAAATCAGCGCGTAAACTTCGCTCATGCCATTACCTATGCAGCAGCAGCGCAAGCAATGGGCTTTGGTATCGCTATGGCTGCAACGTATCCATTTGTCTATTACATGAACTTTGGTATGTGGGTCATGTGGGTTATGGGAATTATCTTGATGATTCCTTTGGTTATTATCACGCTTGCAAAAATCAATGAGCTCTTTAAATGTACTCTTGGTATTGCACCTGAGCGTTTAGCACCACTCAATCTCAAATCAGATCACGTACCTTTTGTCTCAATTCATGTTCCCGCTTATAAAGAACAGCCACATGTACTTATGGAGACACTTGACTCACTAGCACGTATGAAATATACCAACTACGAAGTTCTAGTTGTCATCAACAATACACCTGAAGAGTTTTACTGGAAGCCAATTGAAGAGCATTGTAAAAAACTCGGCGATAAGTTCGTCTTTTTAAACATTACTTGTAAAGGTTTTAAAGCAGGCGCACTCAATGAAGCCCTTAAATACACTAACGAAAAAGCAGAAATCTTAGCCGTTATTGATGCAGACTATGTTGTTGGTGAAAACTGGTTGATCGATCTTGTTCCACTTTTTGATGATCCAAAAGTTGCCCTTGTTCAGGCTCCACAAGATCATAGAGATGGCAATGAATCTCTCATTAAACAAGCGATGAATGCTGAATATGCAGGCTTCTTTGATATCGGTATGGTTGAGAGAAACGAAGAAAACGCTATCGTTGCGCACGGTACAATGCTTATGGCAAGACTCTCTGCTATGCATGAAGTGGGTGATTGGACGACATATACCATTGTTGAAGACTCTGAGCTTGGCTTGCGATTGTTTGAGGCAGGTTATACCGCACACTATACCAACAGACGTTATGGTTGGGGTCTACTTCCAGACACCGTTGAAGCATTTAGAACACAGCGTCACCGATGGGCATATGGTGCTATCCAAATTTTGAAAAAACACTGGCGTCACTTTATGCCATCATCAACATCCCTAACGCCTTACCAAAAATACCATTTTGTGGCAGGTTGGTTCTTCTGGCTCTCTGATGCTTTTGGCGCGATGACTGCCTTTTTAAATATTTTCTGGGTTCCATTTATTATCTTTGTCGGCGTAACCATTCCAACATTGCCACTAACACTTCCTATTTTAGTAGCGTTTTTAGTCAATATTCTTCACGCGTTTATCCTATACCATACTCGTGTCAAAATGGGTATCAAAGAGACTGTACTGAGCGCGATTGCTTCGATGAGCTTACAGCTTGTCATTTTTAAAGCCGTCTATGATGGTTTTGTCAAAGATGGTCTACCATTTAAACGTACTGAAAAAGGTGGAAACACTAAAAAGGTAAACAAGAGTCCTATTCGTCATGAGATGATTTTAGCAACCCTTCTTACCATCTCATTCTTTGCACTGTACTTTACAAACTTTACACGGATTACAGAGATTTACGTTTTTGCCTTCACTCTTTTAATTCAGAGTATTCCTTATTACTCTGCGATTATTCTACGCATTATCGAACTTCAATCTATGAAACCTAAAAAGTAGTGGCATTTTGCCACCACTTTTTAAGTAACCTCTTTAAATTCTATTCATAAGCAAATTTAAAAAATTGTGTAAAAAAAGATATGCCAAAAAAGCATGTTTTTGTTTTAATATTTTTCATTGACATTGCTATTTTCATGCTATACACTTTATATATTATGGGCTTATAACCCTCATATAAGGAGTCAAATATGGCTGATCTAATCTATCGTGTCAATATGACAGATCTTAGTTTTAAAATAGAAGAAGTACCATCTGAATGGATGGGTCTTGGTGGTCGTGCATTAACATCGACAATTGTTGCACAAGAAGTTGACCCAGAATGTCATCCTTTAGGACCAAACAATAAACTTGTTTTCGCTCCTGGTCTTCTTTCGGGAACAAGTGCTTCAAACAGTGGTCGTAATTCCTGTGGTGCGAAGAGCCCATTAACAGGTGGTATTAAAGAATCAAACGTTGGTGGAACCAGTGCAGGCATTATGTCAAAACTGGGTGTAAAAGCACTTATTATTGAAGGTATGCCAAAAGATGAGCAAACCTTTTATCAATTACATGTCACTAAAAACAAAGTTGAATTTAATGAAGTTCCTGAGCTTGTAGGCTTAGATAACTATGCTGTTTTAGATGCCATGGCAGAAAAATACGATAAAAAAGTCGCTGTTATGAGTATTGGTCGTGTCGGTGAGATGCGTATGAACCTAGCAAACATCTCTGTAAAAGATCCAAGTGGAAAACTCAGAAGTCATGGTCGTGGTGGACTTGGCGCTGTTATGGGTTCTAAAAAAATTAAATGTATTACCGTTGATGCAGAGAGCTATAAAGAAGTCACTATTGCTGATCCTGAAAAATTCAAAGAAGCAAGTAAAGTCTTTACCAAAGCACTTCAAGAAAACCCTATCAGTGGACAAGGTTTACCAGCATTTGGTACAAACGTTCTTGTCAACATCCTTAATGAAGCAGGTGGTCTTCCAACCCGTAACTTTAGAGCTGGAAATTGGGAATTTGCGGAAAATATTTGTGGTGAAACGATGGCGGAAAACATCAAAGCACGTGGAGGAAAAACAACGCATGGCTGTCATGCAGGCTGTGTCATCCAATGTTCACAAGTTTATAATGACAAAGATGGTAATTACCTCACTTCAGGCTTTGAATATGAAACCATTTGGGCACTTGGTTCTAACTTTGGTATCAATGATTTAGATTTGATCGCTAAAATCGATGGACTTATGGATGACTTAGGTGTTGACTCTATCGAAACATCTGTTACACTTGGTCTTGCAGTAGATGCAGGTATTTTAGCGTACGGTGATGGACAAAAAGCATATGAACTTCTCTCTAAAGACTTACCAAATGGTACTCCAATTGGTCGCATTATCGGTGGTGGTACGCATATATTAGGTAAACTATATGGCTTAGTTCGTGTTCCAACTGTTAAAGGTCAAGGTATCCCTGCGTATGAGCCACGTGCCGTTAAAGGTCAAGGTATCACTTATGCAACAACACCAATGGGAGCAGATCATACCGCAGGTTATGCTGTTGCTACCAACATCTTAAATAGCGGTGGTTATGTCGATCCACTCAAAAAAGAGGGACAAGTTGAACTTGCACGTAACCTCCAGATCGCAACTGCTGCGGTAGATAGTACAGGTATGTGTATCTTTGTTGCTTTCCCAGCCCTTGATGATCCAAAATGTTTACCAGCCCTTGTCGATATGATCAATGCACGTTTTGGCTGTAATCTCAGCATCGATGATGTTGTTAACTTGGGTAAAACCATTCTCAAAAGAGAGCATGAATTTAATATCAAAGCAGGATTTGGTAAAGCAGATGACAGATTACCAGAATTTATGAAATATGAAATACTTCCACCGCACAATGTCGTTTGGGACTTTACAGGTGAAGAGATTGATGAGTTCTGGAACTTCTGATGCGTGTTTTTGTGAAACTCTTTGCGCAGTACCGAGAAGGTCGCTTTAAGGCTGAGCATAAAGAATTCCCAGAAGGGATGACCGCTCAAATGCTCATAGATCTCTTAGAGCTTGAGAGTGTCTCCCCTTTAGGGGTTTTAATGGTCAACGGACGGCACGTTGCAGTTTCCTATGTACTTCAAGAGGGTGATGAAATCGCCCTCTTCCCAAAAGTAGGTGGGGGTTGATTAATGCTCTTTGAGCCCTGAAAGAAGCCTGTATGAACCAGGTGTTCCTGGAGGCAGAAGAGCAACCCTATCGCCTTCATGCAAGAGTGTTTCTTTAGGCGTTACCGTATGATTGACAAAAACAGCTTCAACCTCTTTTTGTTCAAGACCTAAAGAATCGATCAGATCAACAATGCGCGTTTTATCATCAATAACCCATGGCGCATCGATATAGGGAATACCTCTTTGTTTAAGTTTTTCGCGTAAAAATGAAAAAGCATTGAGTATAATGTGCATTGAACATCCTTATCGTAAAATTATACACTAGGCTGAGAAAAAATGGAACTTCTAACATTTTTAAAAGAGCAAACCATCGATGGATTTCTCCCACTTCAAGCAAATTATGAGGCAATCAAACGTTTTTCGTGTACGTTTCAAGAGACTGAAAAAATGGCTCTTCAAAATGGAATCACTCCTCTTCGCTACAAGCGCAACCAAAAAACAATCTCGATAGAAGAACAATACACGCTTTTTCAAGCCAATGTATTCATCGTTGGATGTGGAGGGCTTGGTGGATTTGTCGCTGAAATACTGACACGTATTGGCGTAGGAAATCTCATCTTATGCGATGGCGATGTATTTGAAGAACATAATATGAATCGTCAAAACTTCTCATCACCCAAAACATTAGGGCGCTTTAAAGCGGAAGTCTTAAAAGAAAAACTCGAAGAGATCAACCCTGCGGTACACATAGAAACCATGACACGTTTTTTTGAGCCACAAACAGATGCACACCTTATCCAAGAAGTTGATGTGATTGTCGATGCACTAGACAACCCTGATCTTAAATGCCTTCTTGCAAAGCTCTGTTATGAGCAACAAAAAGCTTTTGTCCATGGAGCAATCGCTGGCTATTACAGTCAATTTTCAACCTCTGCTTTGCTTGAGCCTCTTTATGCTCAAAAAGGGGATGGCGTTGAAAAAAAAGTAGGCAATCCTTCTTTTACCGTCTGCTTTGCAGCCTCAATTCAAAGCACTGAAGTGGTAAAATTGCTCTTAGGAAAACCTCATCTTCAAACACCTCTTATGGGAGATTTATGGGAGTATGAGCTAATTTCGCTATAATCGCAGAAAAAACAGGGAGTGAAATGCAACGATTACAAGAAGCACTTTCAACTTTCCATGCCCTCTGTTTAGGACTGATTTTTTCTGCCTTGCTTATTGTTAAACTCAATCTCATACCTTCTTACGCCTATTATTTCATTTGGCAAAGTACCTTCGTTTTCCTACTGATTGCCATTGTATTAAGCATCTATTTTAACAAAAGTAAACTCTTTGTATTATTGCTCTTTCCACTCTTTTTTGCACTCTGTTTAGCCTTTCCAAACACGCTTTTTACAAAACTGAGTGTTTCCGCCTTTTGGCATATAGCACCCGTTATTACGGCATTGGGTTATTTACTCATTTATGCGCTGCAAGAACGTGGGCTCTTTAGCTCTTTTGGTGCCTTACGTACAGGCATTGGTCTTGTTGTCCTTATTTTAGGCTATGTCGGGCTTAAATATTTTTCACCCTCTGTTCAACAAGCGCTCGATACTCCTATTTTGCATGCAAGCTTGCATGGGATTGCAAAAGCGAGCGATTTTATAGTTATTGTGACACTTATTTCGTTACTGTTTATCTTTTTAATCTCCATGCTCTTTGAAACACAAAGTCAAAAAGCACCGTTTTGGATGCTCTTTTCACAAATGATTCCCCTGCTCTTTTTGCAAGAAAGTAACTCTTTTGTCCTTTTCTGTCTTATTGCTTCGTGGATTGCCATCTCTGCTCTGGTACATGATGCGTATAGAATGGCATATATTGACACATTAACAGGAGTGCCCTCTAGAAGAGCCCTTGAAGAGCGTTTTTTAAGACTAGGCTCTAACTACATAATCGCTATGGTTGACATTGATTTTTTTAAAAAATTTAATGACAAATTTGGTCATGACATCGGTGATGATGTTTTAAAACTGGTTGCTAAAGAGCTCAGCCGTGTAAAAAATGGTGGAAAAGCATACCGTTATGGTGGTGAGGAGTTCACCATTCTTTTTAGTGGCAAGAAGAAAGAAGATTGTATTATGGCGCTTGAAGAGATAAGGGAGCATATTTTCAGACGAGGCTTTGTTATTCGTGATAAAAATCGTCCTGAAAAAGCGCCTAAAGAGATACAAAAAGCAACGTCTGTAAAAAAAGAACGCCTCTCTGTAAGCATTGGTGTTGCAGTATCTGCTAAAGGAAAAACACCGCAAGAGATTATAAAAATTGCGGATGACGCTTTATATAAAGCAAAAGAGAGTGGTCGTAACTGTTTAATTTGCTTATAATTTACGCATAATTACTTTTTTTAATGTGTTACAATAAATCCAAACTATCCAAAGGATTTTTTCATGAGTAGCACATCTCTCAAATGCTCATTATCAGAATGCAAGGCACGCCTTAAAGCAGTTGAAAACATGAGTTTAACAGAACTAGAACACTACGCTACACGTTGTTCTACGTGCGGTAATTGGATACTCAAAGATGACCCTATCGCCAATGAAACGTATATGAAAGTTTCAACAAAATGGGCAGAATCATTTAATCAAGCTCTTTTGGAAAATTCCTAACTTAATATTTTTAGATTAAACACTTTTTCTTAACACTTCTTTGGCTTTCTATCACTAGTATGTTCCTCATAGCGTCCTAATAGTCTTTTGTCTTTTTATGTATTGCAAGGAAAAGGAGTGAGTGGTATGAGTCAAAAGCCCCTTAATTGTTCAGAGGAAGAGTGCAAAAAAAACGCGATCAATTGATGGCAATGAATATGAATCAACTATCAGAACAAATCAAACAGTGTGAACAATGTAATAGCGGCACTTTTAAAACAAATGATGTCGCGACCAAAACCTATCAGGATATATCGCTTTTGTGGGCAGAGGGACACAATAAAGAGACAGGGAAACTTCACTAAAGAAAGTTTCCAATTTAAGGCATGAGAGAGCCCCGTATGGAGCTTTTCTCATGCTAGTTAATACTTCGTTCTCTTTGGCAGAGTACTACTTTTTCTTCTTACATATTGCGATTTTCAAAGATCTATTAATGCAATTCGCTGTTAAGTTTGATTTCTCGTTTACTTCGAGTAGCGACGATCATACCATTTACGCTATTTTGACGGAAATGAATACCATTAAGTCCTGCTAATTCTAATCCTTTAAAGAATACAAGCTCATCAGTACCTGCTTTTTTAAGCTTCGCTTTTGGATTCGCTTCACTGATTTTTGCAAGTTCTACTCCACTTACTCCAATTTTGGTTCCTTCCAAAATAGCGATGCCTGCATCAACAATACAGCCATCTCCTAAAGGAATACCTGTTACAGAGTTCGCGCCTAGGAGTGTATTTTCACCAATGCTGACTGGGTTGCCATTTGTACCACTTAGCACTCCTAAGATACTCGCACCTCCGCCAACATCACTTCCCTTGCCTACTACAACAGATGAGCTAATACGTCCTTCAACCATTACCGCACCTGTGGTACCTGCGTTAAAGTTGACATAACTAGCACCTGGCATAATGGTCGTACCTGCGTGAAGTTGCGCACCCATACGTACTTTACTTGCATCAAGCACACGCGTATTATCCGCAGGAATGATATGAGAAAGATAACGTGGGAATTTATCGACAGACTCGATAGTTGGATATTCACCTCGAAGCTTTAGCTCAACTTCATGCATTCTAAGCCATGCAAGTTCAATCGGCTGACCAAGAGACCATGCCACATTTTCAAGCACACCAAACGCTCCTGAAAGGTTGAGAGAACGAAGAGGTGCCTTACCAGTTGAAAGCGCGTAAAGTTTAAGATAAACGGCTTCTGGGCTTAGAGGAGCTGCATCTTCAAACAAAAAGACAATACGAAAATCTTTTTTAAGTTTCTCCGTTTGTGCGATCCAATCAAGTGTTTTAATAACTTGAACATTTTTATGTGCTTCACCAATGGCCTGATTAAGATATGGGGTAAATGCATTCATCGCATTTTTGACAAATTTCTTTTTCACGTCATAGACAAATTCACTGCTCGTAAAATCTACATCAACACCGCTTTCTTGGAGTGCCGCAATCAAAATAGCAGCACTACCAAAATTTTCATTCCAGTTAATCACTGGAAACGTTGCTTGTAGAATTTTTTCAGGATTTAACTGCCCACGGTCAACCCTAGCAATACCAAAAGCAATCGGTTTACGATATCCCTCTTGCGCTTCAATTTCTTTGACTAATGCTTTAAAATCTGTTTCATCAATACTTACACGTAATGCCATATTTTCTCCTTTGTACACAATTTCTACCAAAGATTTATAGATGTTTCCTAACACGTAGGACTTATTTGCTTGAACAAGCACTTGGTGAGCCATTAACTCCCATAGTTGGTTGGATCGCTTCGTTGCTGACACCACCCTCTTCATTCACTTTTTCAATGCATTCCCAAAGTTTACGTGCAGAAGCTTGATAGCGCTTTGCTGTTTCACTTTCTGGATGGAAGAAACTTACTGGTTTGCCAGCGTCTCCACCTTCTCTTACCGCAGGTTCAATCGGAATCTCACCAATCACGATGGTTTCAAATTTTTCAGCCAACGGTTTGGTTGTTCCTTTTCCAAAGATATCATACTCTTTATTTGTCTCAGGGCAGATAAATCCGCTCATGTTCTCCATAATACCAGCAATTGGTATGTGAAGTTTTTGGAACATGTCAAGACTTCTCTCAGTATCATCAAGTGCTACTTGTTGAGGCGTTGTGACACAAATGCCTGCTGTTACTGGAACACTTTGTGCCAATGTAAGCTGAGCATCACCTGTTCCTGGAGGCATATCGATGAAAAGAACATCTAAGTCACTCCATAAGATATCACGTAAGAGCTGCTCGATTGCTTTCATAACCATCGCACCTCTCCAAATGAGTGATTGACCATTCTCCATTAAAGAGCCCATACTCATCATCTCAACGCCGTAAGCAAGGATTGGTTTTACTTTTTGTCCTACAATTTCAGGATGTGTATCAACAACACCCATCATACGAGGTACATTTGGACCGTAGATATCTGCATCTAAAAGTCCTACTTTTTTACCTTGGCTTGCAAGAGCAATCGCTAAGTTAACCGTTGTTGTTGTTTTACCAACACCACCTTTTCCTGAGCTTACCATTACGAAATTTTTGATGTGTGGTGCCATATTTTTGCCTGATTGAGAGTTGCTTTTCTCAACTGGGGCCTTTGGTTGCTTCACAACAACGTCCACACGAGCTGCACCTATGGCTTTTACTGCCTTATCTATAGAAGCTTTTAATTCGTCAGCCACTTCTTTGCTTGAAGAGACAATTTCTGTTTCTATATAAACATTATTATCTGAAATATCGATATTTTTAACAAAACCAAATGTCACAATATCTTTCTCAAAACCTGGGTATTTAACGCCACCTAATGCGCTTAAAACTGCGTCTTTATTTAACATTTTTTCGACCTTTATGCTTAAGTGATGGCGGAATTTAACACAAAAAAGATAAAAAAAAGCTTTCAAAATGTATAATATCGTAACACTTCAGAAAAAAGGACAAAGTTTGCCCGATTTAGCCCTTGTGATGTTAGGCGCAGGTAGTTCAACGCGTTTTAATCAACGTGTTAAAAAGCAGTGGTTACGCGTCGAAGAGACCCCTTTATGGCTTTTAGCAACCCAAAATCTTCAACAGCTTTTTCCTTTTAAGCAAATTATTGTCACCACAACACCTGATGAACATTTTTACGCGCAAAAATTTAGTGAGACGATCACGTTTGTGGAAGGTGGAGCAACCAGACAAGAGTCTTTACAAAATGCCCTTTCGCATGTAACAACGCCTTATGTTTTAGTCAGCGATATTGCTCGTCCATGTATCGATCAAGCGATGTTAGTACGCATCTTATCGGAAATGGAAAATGCCGATATCGTCGTACCTTACCTTCCTGTCGTTGACACGGTTGTGTACGAAGAGAGTACTATCAATCGTGATCATGTAAAACTCATACAAACACCACAACTCTCGCGTACAGATATATTGAAAAAGGCACTCAACACATCAACGCTTTATACAGATGATAGTAGTGCGATTAAAGCGATGGGCGGTAAAGTAGCGTATGTGCTTGGAAATCCTGAGGCTAAAAAATTAACCTGTAAAGAAGATATTGCTTCTATTCCATGTCTTAAAGCACCTTCATCTACCGCATTTGTGGGCTATGGCTTTGATGTACATGCCTTCGAAGAAGGTAAAGTTATGATGCTAGGGGGTGTTGAAGTGCACCCTACGGTAGGCTTTAAAGCACATTCCGATGGCGATGTTGCCATACATGCTCTTATCGACGCACTTTTAGGCGCTGCGGGAGCGGGAGATATCGGTGAACTATTCCCCGATAATGACCAACGTTATAAAAATATTGATTCAAAACTACTACTCAAGGAGGTGTGTTCTTTTTTAGCAAAGGTGGGGTTTGAGATCGTTCATTGTGATCTCACGATTATGGCGGAATTTCCACGTTTAAGTGCCTTCAAAGACAAAATACGTTTCTGCTTAGCCGATATTATGGCACTCTCTCCCATCCATGTGAATGTAAAAGCAACCACAACAGAAAAATTAGGATTTGTCGGGCGACAAGAAGGTGTTGCAGTGAGTGTAACGGCTACATTAAAATATTATGATTGGAAGAATGTATGAAGATTTTAATTGTTGAAAACGAGATTTATCTCGCGCAAAGTATTGCCTCTAAGTTGATGGAAATTGGACATTTATGTGAGATTGCTACCAGTATCAAAGATGCGCTTAAAGATGAAAAATACGATGCTGTATTGCTCTCAACGAACATTTCTGGACAAAATTTCTACCCCGTTATTGAAAAACATCGCTCATCCATTATCATTTTGATGATCTCTTATATCAGTAATGACACTGTCACCAATCCGATTAAGGCGGGTGCTTGTGATTACATTCAAAAACCTTTCATGATTGAAGAATTGATTCGAAAACTTCAACATCTTTCCGATTTTAAAAATCTCAAAAAAGAAAATGAAACCTATAAAGAATATGTCAAAAACCTTTTTAGCAGTGCCAATTTAGAACCTCTTGATAAAAAAACCAAATTTCCTATTCTCATCAAAACAAATTTTCAAAAACATGCCGATGCGCTCGTTTTTAACTATGCTCAGTCACAAAATGAGACATTTACTTTTATCTCACTCACCCAAACCAATGCCTTAGAAAAGATTGCGCGGGCTGGAAGTGAGGAATTACTCTACATTATTGATCTTCAGAACCTTAAAAAAAGCGAAAAACTTAAAGTCTATAACATCCTAGAAGGTAAACGTGCTATTATTTGTAGCACTGATCCTAACGAAGAGAGTGACTTTTCAAAAATCGAAATTAACACCGACAGTAAAATGTTAGACCAAGGTGATATTTTATGTATTGATGATTATGTCAAATATGTCATCTGCAATTTTCAAAACAAATTCCCTGACACGGAACTCTCCAAAAAATTAGGAATATCTCGCAAAAGTTTATGGGAAAAAAGGAAGAAGTATGGAATCAACAAGAAAAAATAACCGACAACTCTTTTTAGATAAAGAGTTTTTAGCAACCCTCGCTCTGGCTAAAGAAGGCGTTTTGCATCCTGTTGATAAGCTCATGAACAGTGCAGAAGCTAAAGAAGTTGAACACAGTGGATACTACAAAGGTAAACCATTCCCGTTTCCATTTATCATCGCTCCTGCGGGTGAAAAAAACAGAGAAGTGCTCACAACCTCATACAAAGGGGAACCACTTGATTTTGTCGTCGATGGGAAAATCAAAGGAACCATCATTGTTGATGAAGTATTTGAGGTCGATAAGAAAAAAAGAATTGAGCAGATTTTTGGAACGTATGATATTTCAAACCCTGAAACACAAATGTTTCTCAAACGCCTTGGAGACATTGCTGTATGCGGTGAATATGAACTCCAATTTGATGACATTAAAAATGTAAAAAATAAAATTGCCGATGCAAAAGCACAACTGGGTGCTAAAAATGTTTCTGCCATGATGATGAACGCAAAGCCCTTCCATAGGGCACATGAGAGAGTTATACGTATTACGCTTGAAAAATGCGATATGTTGGTTATCTTTTTACTAAAACCTTATAAACAAGATGCACTCTCTTATGAATTACGTCTTAAAGCGTTACAGTATTTTGTCGACAACTATTTACCAAAAAATAGAGTCGTTATTGTTCCTTTTGAAAACACCTATCTTTTTACAAGCTATAAAAACGCTGTTTTAGATGCTATTTGCGCTTCAAATTTAGGATGTAATAAACTCGTTCTGGGGCAACACCATAGTGGTATTGGTGCGTACTACGATAAGAATGAAATGAAATCTATTTTGGATCATTATGAAGATTTAGATATTGAGGTAGAAATTATTACCGAGTTTGTCTATTGTAATGAGTGTAAAACATTGGTCAGTACGAACACCTGCCCACATGGCGGACACCACCACATTAAATACCATGCAGAGTCACTTTTAGAGATTTTAAAAGCGGGAATGTTACCACCAGCTATTTTCATGCGTAAAGATATCTCAGCGCTTCTTCTAAGTGAACTCTTCAAAAAACGCTTTGAAAATATTGGCAAAATTTATGACGCTATTTTCCCAAACAGTGGTCTTTTAGAGAGCCACGATGAACGCGATTTCTATCTTGAATTGATGCGTTTACATCAAACAACTTCACTTACGTAGGATCTTCATGCCAAATGCTTTTTTGACGTTTTTATACTCAGGTCTTTGCCCAAAAGCTCCAGGAACAGCAGGTTCACTTCTTGCTGTCATTCTAGGGGCTGGGATTATTCACTATATCTCGATGGAAACCTTAGTTCTTTTAACCATTCTATTTACGCTTATGGGCGTTAAACATATCAATGCGTATGAAGCAAACAGTGGCAATCATGACGATAGCCGCATTGTCATTGATGAAGTAGTCGGTGTCTGGATCGCTCTTATTTTAAGCTCAGGAACTCTTCTTCAAATTGTTCTTAGTTTTGTATTTTTTCGTCTTTTTGATATTTGGAAACCTTCTTTGATTGGCAAAATCGACCAAAATGTAAAAGGTGGATGGGGTGTCATTGGGGATGATATGCTAGCAGGTTTGGTTGCTGGTATCTGTAGTGCAGCAACATTTCAATTTTTCGGATACGTGCAAAATACTCTCTTAAATTAAAATATTACTTTTACGTCATCTAAGAGCCATAAGCGTCATGTGACTATACTTTTCATAGACATTCTATAAAAAGGATATACCATGAAACATCTCTTCAAATTGCTTATGGCTAGTGCTCTTCTTTTCTCTTTAGCAGAGGCAAAGGAGTTTGTGATTGACAATACCCACTCTAATATTGGTTTTTCTATCAAACATATGATGATCTCAAACGTTAAAGGTAATTTCAATACATACAGTGCTGACATCGACTATGATGCAGAGAAAAAAGTCTTCAATAAACTTGCAGCAAAAATTGAAGCGGCTTCTATCGACACAGGAATTACAAAAAGAGATGACCACTTAAGAAGTGCTGATTTCTTTGATGTTGAAAAGTTTAAAACCATTGATTTTGTTATGACTTCTATGAAAGATGGCAAAATACATGGAAAAATCACCATGCATGGCGTGACCAAAGATATCGTTCTTGAGAGCAAAGTACACGGTGTGATTAAAGATTTTCAAGGTCACCAAAGAGTCGGTTTTACATTAGAGGGTAAACTCAACCGTAAAGATTTTGGACTCACATGGAATAAAATCTTAGAAGGTGGTGGATTAACCGTTGATGACACGGTCAATCTTTCTATTGAAGTTGAAGCTATCGAGTTATAACAGTCTAAAACCATCTCTTTCAAAATGATGAGAAAAGAGTAGAAAATGCTCTTTCTCATCAGCACTTACTTCTATCTCCCACATCACACCATCACTTTGAAACTCTCTTTTAATAACGGTGACGTTTTGTGTTGACGTATAGTGTTCAAAACGAGGTACGAGCGAATAAATGGTACTAAACAAAACGCGCTCTTTAAAAACAAAAGGGATGAGTTTTGCATGAGCGATGACTTCCTTAGCACTACTGCCATAGGCGCGCACTAAACCACCCGTTCCAAGCTTAATACCCCCAAAATAACGCACGATTAATAGCCCTGCTTCCACCAGTTCCACACCTCGCATGACATTAAGCACGGGCGGACCAGATGTTCCTTTGGGCTCACCATCATCACTGTTGTTTTCTACAATTTGACGGTATTCATTAAAATAGCGCTTTGCCCATACTATATGTGCTGCTTTTGGGTGGTCATTTTTAAGTTTTTGATGTAACGCATCAAAAGAGCTCATCGGGCACAAATAGGCTAAAAAAGTCGATTTTTTCTCTTCAACTGTTGCAGAAAACGTCTCTTCAATTGTTTGCATTACACTCTCTCAATGACAACTTTAATATCAGAAGGTTTCGCATGATACGGCGATGACGTCACGATAAAATCAACTCCCGTGGCAGCATAATCAACAATATTATGTTCACCAATACCCCCCGTAGCAGAAAGCAGTAGGTATGGAAACTCCTTTTTTAGGGCAACACACTGTTTTAAAGCCTCAAAACTCATCTTTTCACATTGCACGATATCAGCCCCAAGACGTGCAAAATAACGTGCTTCATCAAAACTATCTACCTCAACCACAATCTTTTTTTCCAAATACATTTGCTTCATTTTTGCAAATTGTACTTCAAATGCTGCGTCATTCTCAAAAAAAGCACGATGCTGTTTAAAAACCAAGACAGAGTCATAAAGCCCCAAACGATGGTGTGCACCACCTCCTGCATAGATGGCTTTAAGGGCTAATTCTTTGGTGCGAGGAAAAATTTTACGCGTGGTTAATAGTTCTATTTTTGGGTTCATTGTTCTTGCAAGGGTAATCATGGTATGAGTTTTTGTCGCAATGCCACTTAAAAATTCTAAAATATTTTGAGACACTTTCCATGCTTTATGTGCTGCATCTGCCCTACCATAGGCTTCTAAGATAAGCTCACCCGCTTCAAGTTTATCGCCACATGCTTTGAAAATGTGCGTTTCAAGCCCAAGTTTACGGCACATCTCATCCACAAACTCTACCCCACATAAAACGATGGGCTCTTTTGTTGAAAATGAGATTTTGGCTTTGTATGAGCCAATCCCTAATCCTACCGTGGTCATGTCGATCAGTCCGACATCTTCACGTATCATATCCATCATAAATACACCTTTTAGAAATTATAAAATAGTAACATGAAGAAGATTAAAGCAACTGCTCCTCTTTTTGGAAAAAATGCAATGCTATAAAAACGGCTAAAGAAACAACAATCAAAATAGCACATAAAAAAAGCGCCAAAGCGTACTCTCCATCAAAAACGGCATTGTAAATCGCAAGGGAAATCGTATCCGTCTTACCAACAATATTGCCACCTAGCATCAAGGTTATGCCAACTTCTCCCAGTGCTCGAGCTTCTGCAATTAAAAGTGCCGCAAATAGACTTTTTTTGATACACGGAAGAATAATAAAGACAAAGGTATGAAACCTACTTTTACCACTCATATACGCTGCTTCTTTAATCGCCTTGGGGAAAAGTTCAATCGCAGATTGCAATGGTTTAACCATCAATGGAAGAGCGGCAACAAAGCCTGCTATTACAAGCCCTTTGAACTCAAAAATGAAACGTATACCTAGTGTGTTTAAGTAGCTTCCAATCCAGCCATATTTACCTAAAAGAAGCAGCAGTAAAAAACCTATAGCAATAGGTGGGAAAATCAATGGTAGAGTTACAAACGTTTCAATCAACCACTTATATTTAAGCTGTTCATTGGAGAGATAATACGAAAGAGGAATTCCTATAAAAACCAAAAGGAGCGCAACCACACTGATGGTTTTAAGGCTTAGCACCAACGGGTGCCAAACCTGTACCATCTCAAAGCCCATATTTAACAAATATCTCTTTTGCTTTAGGCGTTTTCAAAAATGCAATGAACTCTTAACAGATTTTATCAGATTCACACGCTTTTAAACTTCCAGCAACTATCTCTATGGGCGTGTAATACTCTTGAGGAATTTTTATGTAACCTCCAAGTTTATCGATGCTATCAAGAGCTGCGGTTAAATTCATAATTCCAACATCAACCTCATGTGTATTGACATAAGAGCTTACTTGAGGCACGGTAGCAACCACGATCAGTTTGTCTTTAAGGCTCTCATACAATTTGGTCGTATTTAAAAACTCAATACCGGCATCGCCATAAATCGCTTTTTTGGCTTCTGGCATTGCGATAGTTTTTATCTGCTCGTTTTTCAAATCCTCAATGTGATTAAACAAAACACCCTTAGCATAGGCAATGACAGCAATACCTTCCCCGATTTTTTCATAGTTTACAAAACTAAGCTCTTTTTGTTTTTCCAAAAATTTTTTATCGGCAATCACTAACGTAATTTCCATCTGTTTAGCATGTGCAAAAATCTGTGCCATATTGCCATACATGGCATCAATTTTTTGACCTTGATGTGTCTGTTCGTATGCTTTTAACACTTCCAAAATAGGTTTCTTATACCCTGCACCGACTGCGATTTTAAGATCATCAGAAGCAGCATGCCCTAAACAAAGAATACATATACACATCAAGAGCTTTCTCATCACTTCTCCTTCATCTTTTGAATCATAGGCGCAAAGGCTTTTGTACCAAGGCTTACAATATCTCCAACATGAAGATCTTTTGCTTCGCTACCATCAAGCACAATCTCTACGATCTGCTGACCAATCGCCACAATAGCAACATAAATCACATCAACTTTGACAATATCTAAAAGCTCACCCTCAAAGGAAAATTTTTGACTTCCTTGTGTTCGAAGAAGCACACTTTTCGCATCGCCATCTTGTATTACCTGACCTTGGGAGAGGACAATGACACGGTCACTTAAGCGGTAAATTTCACTGGGGTCATGACTGACCATAATCGTTGTCGTACCAAAGTTTTTATGAAGTGTTAAAATCTCATGTTGCAGTTTATTTCGCATCGAAGGATCAAGCGCAGAGAGAGGCTCATCCATCAAAAGAAGTTTTGGTCTGTTCATCATGGCTCGACACAGACTCACACGCTGTTTTTGACCACCAGAGAGTGTCGCTGGCTTACGATTTGCTAATTCCAAGAGTTCACTCAACTCTAAAAGCTGATGTGCTAATGCTTTGTCTTTACGTACGAAAAGTAGATTTTCCAAAACACTCATGTTAGGAAAGAGTGCATAGTCTTGAAACACAAAGCCAATGCCTCGTTGTTGAGGCGCTAGAGCACGTGTACCATCAAGCCATATCTCATCATCAACACTAATCTTACCGTGTGCATTTTCAAGGCCTGCCAAAATACGAAGCAATGTCGTTTTCCCACTGCCGCTTTGTCCTGAAAGGGCTACAAAACTTTTGGATTCAAAGGAGAGATTGACCGATAAATTCATTTTTCCTTGTGAGCCTAAAAGCTCTTTACGCACGTCAATCTCTATCATGAAACTCCTCCTAAATGGTGGTTCTGTTGGCGATTGAACATATAAACCAATAAAAGAACCAAGAAACTAATACTTACCATAATCGCACTGTAAATATGCGCCAGCGTATAGTCCATGGTTTCAACCATCTCATAAATAGCTACTGAAGCAACTTTTGTCTCACCAGGGATACTTCCACCCACCATCAAAACGACACCAAATTCGCCCACGGTATGAGCAAAGGTAATGACAATAGCCGTCATTAATGAAGGCTTGATATTAGGCATTGCCACACAAAAAAGTGTCCTCAGTTTGCTTTTACCAGCGATATACGATGCTTCTAGCATATTTTTGGGTAAAGCTTCAAAACCACTCTGTAAAGGTTGTACCATAAAAGGTAGTGAATAAAAACAACTTGCCACGACCAGTCCTGTGAAGTTAAAGACTAACTTTAAACCCAGTACATCTTGAAAAAATCGTCCAAAAGGAGAATGAAACGAAAGAGCATAGAGAATGTAAAAACCTAAAACAGAAGGTGGCAGAACGATAGGAAGTGCCGTAATCGCTTCAAAAACAGGCTTAAAACGAGACTTACTTTGCGATAAATTCCATGCAATCACCAAAGAAATACAAAAAAGGATTGCCGTGGTAATGGACGCTAATTTGAATGAAACAAGAAAAGGAGTCCACTCTAAAGCTTTTAATGTTTCAAACATCTAACACCTCCAAGACAAAGAGATCACTTGCCTTCACCAACAATGTTACATGATCGCCTACCTGAAGATTCATCCGTAAGGAAGAGCTTAGAGTGATAAAACTTTGCATCTCGTTTTCATGTGAACGTAGCACAATACTACTCAGCAATTTTCCATTTTCAATACTGACAATCGTAGCAAAGAGTTGGTTGGAATAACTAAGCTCTCCACTTAGATTTTTAGCAATCGCCACATGCGAAGGCTTGATGCCAAGGGTTACATGTGCATTGACATGTAGCCCCTTAGGCAAATCAAGCCCCATCATTTTAAGTCGATTTCCTGCATAATTAAAAGTAATGATATGCAGGTTTTCTTCACCTTCAATGTCTGTTACAACCGCAGGCAGTCTATTCATTGACTAAATATCCATAGTTTTTAAAGATTGCTTTGGCTTTTGCGCTTAAGATAAAATCATAAAATGCTTTCGCTTCTGCATTGTTTTCTGCTTGTTTCAAAAGGACAATTCCTTGCGCAATTGGCGTGTAGAGTTTTGGGTCAACATCTACCCATTGAACTCCTTTTTTATACACTTTCATTTTGTCACTGTAAAAAGCGGAAGCATTGACAAAGCCTACATCTGCTGCCGTAATGGAAAATTGTAATGCCTGAGAGATGCTATCACCCTGAACCAATTTTGGCTCTACTTTCTCAAAGAGTTGTGCATTTTTAAATGCTTCGATACTTGCTGTTCCATATGGAGCTGTTTTTGGGTTAGCAATGGCTATTTTTTCTACTTTTGGATCATTGAGTACAGCAATGCCTTTGCTTAAATCAAGCCCTTTGGTACTTACCATCGCTAAAGCGCCACTGGCATAGACAACAGGTTTTGTGACAGCAATTTTTTCAGCGTAAAGATTTTCAGGAAACCCCATGTCTGCACTTAAGAAAAGATCAAAAGGAGCACCACTTTTAATCTGTGTTGTAAACTTTCCGCTTGCACCTAAAATGGTGTTGACTTTTGTATTTGGGTTTGTTTTGGCGAACTCTGTTTTAAAAACCTCAATGACATCACTCAAGTTGGCGGCAACCGCAACACTAATCTCTCCTGCAAGAAGAGAAACGGACACTACTGCACTAGCAATCAATATTTTTAACATACATGCTCCTTTTACTTTCCGATTAAGATACTACTGGATTTGATGATAGCACACACTTTTTTGCCCACAGAAAGGCCTAAATGTTTAACAGATTCACTGGTAATAGTCGCTACAACCACATCATTTTGACCGATATCTACACTAACTTGTGCGTTCACGTCACCAAGTTTTATGTCTGTAATGACCCCACCAAGTTTGTTTCTTGCACTGGTCGCAATATCAAGTGTGTTAGAGATCAAGACTGAAGAGGCTTTTATAATGCCTACAACTTCATCACCGATTTCAAGTCCTAGCTCTTCTACGGCACTATTGGTGATCGTTGAGACAAGAACAACTCCACTTTTGAGCACAATGCTTACCTCTGCATTCACTTTCGCTTGTTTAATCTCGCCGATTTTACCCATCAGCTGATTACGTGCACTGATTTGCATAGCAATCCTTTGTATGTGTTTTAAACTGTTCATTTCAAAGTTACCGATAGTGGAGAGTCGATTTAAAAACCGTTCATACTCTTTTTTCAAAACACTATAATTAGCAACAACCTCAACTCCAAGAGGAGTAAGTGTTGTCCCTCCTCCACCACTTCCACCTGTAACACGTACAACAAGAGGGTTCTTGGAGAGGTTATTCATCGTATCTACCGCCTCCCATGCCGCTTTGTAACTAAGCCCCACTCTCTTTGCAGCGCTGGTAATGGAGCCTGTTTCGGCAATGGCTTCAAGAAGCCTAATCCTCTTTTCTAAAAGAGCTGGCTTATCAAAACTCATCACACCAGAAACAATCCCTTCCATCTCTCTTCCTTATGTAATTAAAGTATATAACGATAAATCTCACAAAAACTATTTTGAGCATTATAACGTTATAACCTTAAGTGTTATAACGCAATGTGTTTAATTTTTCATCATTTAAGTCAAAGTGGCTATTTTAGCCATTTTCAAAGGAAAATTTTAAGAAACTTTTACTAAAATGAAAAAAATCCATTCTAAAAAGAGCAGCATGACACAAAAAATTTTATCGCTTATCTGCGGCGCATGTATTATTACGAGCTCACTGAGTGCAGCTTACCTTGACAAAGAGACTGCGGATCGTATTAAACGCAATACCGATGCTATTATTGCAAAAGATTTGAGTAACAAACAACTTATTTTTGCTAAAGATGAACAAAAAATCAATCAACCTGCAAGTTTAACTAAAATTATGACTGCTATGTTAGCGATAGAAAGTGGAAGAATGAACGACGTGGTAACCATCACTCGTGAAATGATCCAAGTTGAGCCTACCAAAGCAGGTCTTAGAGTTGGCGAAAAATTTTATCTACGTGATCTTGTGAAAGCAGCAATGGTTATGTCTGCTAATGATGCGGCTATGAGTATCGGTGTCTTTTTAGGCGATGGCGATGTCGATAAATTTGTAGCTATGATGAACAGAAAAGCAAAAGCAATTGGTATGAAAAATACTAATTTTACCAATCCATGTGGTTTTGATAGTAGCCATTTTGGCAACCACTACTCTACTGCACTTGATCTTTTAACACTCAGTGAATATGCCATTAAAAACAGTGCCTTTAATGATATGGCAAAACTAAAACGCCATGACTTTCAATCCCTCAATACCAAAAGAGGCTATGCAGCATACACACACAATAAACTTCTTAACAATTACAAATACGCCGTAGGTATTAAAACAGGATTTACACAAAAAGCTGGCCCTTGTTTAATTGCAAGAGCAAAAAAAGATGATAAAGATATTTTAGTGGTAATGTTAAACTCAGAACACCGATGGAATGACATTAAAACTATTTTTGAAGATGTACTACCAGATATAACAGAGACAAGAAGTACCGCTAAAAAAGCCGCTGTACCTTCTAAAAACAGTAAGAAAACCGCTTCTGGCAAGAAAAAAGCACAAAAAATCGCTTAGGCTTGTCTCTTGACAAGCCCTTCGCGGGCTTCTACTTTGAAAATCCCTTCGCTCTTTCATACGACGCTTCCATCGCTTTAATAAAGCTATCTCTCACTTTTCCCTCTTCAAGTTTTGCATAACCTGCGGCTGTTGTTCCAGCTGGAGACATCACTTTATCTTTTAAAATTGCTGGATGTTCACTTTTAAGTACTTCTCCAACACCTTCAAACAAGGTTGCAACATATTGGTAGGTGATATCACGTTTCATTCCAAGATTAACAGCACCATCACTGAGTGCCTCAGCCACCAGCGCGATCCATGCAGGAGCAGAACCTGAAAGTCCCGTTGCGATATCTAGCTCTTTCTCACTCTCAAGCCAAAAGCAACGACCAATAGAACTTAAGATATCCATTGCTTCATCTTTGAGCGCAGCATCGCCACATAGAGAAGTTGCAGATTTGCGTACCAATGCCGCCATATTTGGCATGGAACGAATGTAGTGTTTTGCCATAATGCCAGCTTTGAGCTTTTCCAAACTCACACCCGCCATAATGGAGATGACGCCTTCTGCAATGCCTTTGGTATGAAGTGTACCAAACGATTGCGGTTTAATCGCGAGAATAACAATATACCCTTCCAATGAAGGAATTTCGCTTACAATTTTAATACTCGGATAGAGTGCCTGTAACTCTTCTACTCTTGGAGGATATGCTTCTACTACAGTAATATCTTTTACGTGTAAACCTTGGAGCATCGCTCCACCCATATTGCCAGCACCAATTAAAAGTAACTTCATTGACATTCCTATGCTAATTTTGAAGAATTATAGCGCAATAATTACTGGTATCGAAGCGCCTCAATAGGCTCTAAGTTTGCCGCTTTTCGCGCAGGATAAAATCCAAAAAAGACTCCCACGCCTGTTGCCACTAAAAAAGAGATCATGATAGAGCTTTGTGTAATAGCAACGCTAATCGAAAAGAATTTTTGAACCAATAGCGCACCGCCCACTCCCACACACACACCAATCAAACAACCAATGATAGAAATCATCAAGGCTTCAAGTAAAAACTGCACTAGGATATGACGCTGTTTTGCACCAATGGCGATGCGTATACCAATTTCACGCGTTCGCTCAGTCACAGAGACAAGCATAATATTCATAATTCCAATGCCACCGACTAGGAGCGAAATAGAAGCAATAGCTGCTAGCATTAAAGACATGGCTTTTGTTGTTTCTGCTGCCGTATTGGCAAGGGCGGTAAGGTTTCTTATCGTAAAGTCATCTTCCGCATTTTCACGTAGTTTATGGCGCTGTCGTAAAAGTTGAGCGATCTCTTCTTCTGCTTTATCCATCACACTCTCAGAAGCGGCTTCAACCATGATAAAACGCACAGAGCCTTTAAATTGGCTACCAAAAAGTTTTGTTTGCGCTGTGGTTATAGGTACTATGGCTGTGTCGTCTTGGTCTCTACCATCTAAACTCTGTCCTTTTTTTGCAAGAATTCCCACAACTAAATACGGACTGTTTTTAATACGTATGGTTTTACCAACCGGGTCTTCATCACCAAAAAGATTTTGTGCGATGGTCTTTCCAAGCACGACAACACGTGTAGCACCTCTTACATCAGAGTCCATAAATGGATACCCACTCTCAATTTCCCAATCACGTACTTGAAAATACGACGGTGTCGTTCCTGTCACTTGTGTTGACCAGTTTGCAGACTGATAAATCAATTGGGCAGAACCTGATGATGTTGGAGCCGTTGCCAAAATACTCTCTAACTCTTCCATAGCAGATGCATCTGAGATGGTGAGTGTTTGTACCCCTCCACTTCCAAGTCTGACACCTCCTGATGTCATAGAACCTGCAAGAACAATGAGAAGATTACTTCCCATCGAAGCGATGGACTCTTTGACTTTAGCTTGTGTACCTGCGCCTATAGCGGACATAACGATAACAGCACCTACTCCAATCACCATACCCAGCATCGTTAAAAACGTTCTAAGCCTATTGGCACCCATCGCGCGCCATGCTTCAAATAACATAGCCAAACTCATGCTGGCTCTTTTATATGAAGATGTGTTGGTCCATCGTGTTGAATTTTTCCATCCACAAAATTGACCAGTCGTTTAGCATAAGCCGCAATGTCCGGCTCATGGGTGACGAGAACAATGGTAATGCCCTCTTTTTCATTAAGATCACAAAATAATTGCATAATCTCTTGGCTTGTTTTAGTATCTAAGTTTCCCGTAGGTTCATCGGCAAGAATGAGTTTTGGACGATTGACTAATGCTCGTGCAATGGCAACACGCTGTTGTTGTCCACCTGAAATTTGGTTGGGAAGGTAGGTGCCAAACGCTTCAAGCCCTACACTTTTGAGTATCTCTTTTGCGCGGGCTTTACGTTCACTTGCACTCATACCTGCATACACAAGTGGCAAGGCAACATTGTCGATAAGATTTTGTCTAGGGATAAGATTAAAGCCTTGAAAAACAAACCCGATCAGGTGATTACGTAATTCAGCAAGTTTGTCTCTGCTCAGATTTGCAGTATTCTCTCCTCCTAGAAAATAACTCCCCGAAGTCATTTTATCAAGACACCCAAGAATATTCATAAAGGTCGATTTACCTGAACCAGAGGGTCCCATAATCGCTACAAATTCTCCACTTTTAATCGTAATATCCACCCCTTTGAGCACACATACTTCACCTGCATCGGTGTAGTAGTTTTTCGTCAAATTGGTTATTTTAATGACTTCTTCCATTAAAATGGTCTCATCGGTGATGGTGAATTTTTAGAACCATTGGCGTTATTTTTGACCTCTTCAACAATGATTTTATCGCCTGCTTTAAGTACATCTGACATAATCTCGGTAAAACGGTTGTCCGAAACGCCAATGCCTACTTTAATAGGTTTTGGCACACCATTTTCAAAAACATAAACCGTAGCACTATTGCTCTCTTTTTTCTCTTTTTTAAGCTTTTGCTCGCTAGGTTTTTCTTTGTTTGGAGCTACGGTTGATGTTGGTTTATAACGTAATGCTGCATTGGGAATAAGTAAAACATTTTTCTTCTCAGCGATGATGACATTCACATATGCAGTCATACCAGGAATGAGAATTTCATCTGGATTTTCTACTTTGACAACCACATCATAAGTGACAACATTGGAAACCGTTGTGGCATTGAGCCTGACTTGTTTTACAACACCAGAAAATGCCATATTGGGGAAAGCATCCACGGCGAAATTAACATTTTGTCCTACTTTGATACGACCAATGTCCGCTTCGGCAAAGTTTGAGTCAATCTGCATCTGCCTTAAATCTTGTGCAATTTTAAAAAGAACAGGCGCAGATAAACTCGCCGCTACCGTTTGTCCAACATCAATCTGTCTATCAACCACAACACCAGAAACAGGAGAGCGAATGATAGTATAGCCTTGATTGGTTCTATCTTTTTGCGATTGTGCACGAGCTAAATCCAGCGCTGCACGAGCTGATTTCAAGGATTGAACACTTGCGTCTAATTCTTGTTTTGAAATATACTCTTTCGAGAACAACTCACGGGAACGCTTTTCATTGGCAATGGCAAGTTCTAAAGTTGCTTCTGCACTTTTAACATTTGCAGCACTTTGTGCAGCTTGTGCATCAAGAAGTGCTGGGTCAAGTTCAGCAAGTATTTGTCCCTCTTCAACCCTATCATTGAAATCTACATAGAGTTTAATGACCTTTCCTGAGACTTGTGTACCTACCGTAACAAGCACTAAAGGGTTGAGTGTGCCATTAGCGGCAACACTTTGCGTGACATCGCCCATCTCTAAAGTATGAAATTTATACTTAGCCTCAACAGGAGGTTTTGTGTAGTGTAGCCAACCATAATACCCACCAAATCCAAGTGCAATCAGAAAAAGAAAAAGGGTAAATTTATGAAAAAGTATCTTCGTTAAAAAACTCATGGTTGTCCTTTTATCGTTGAAAAATCAAGCGTTCCCATTGACTTTGCAAGGCTCGCTTTAGTGATATACCAGTTATAAAGAGATTGGATATGTTGCTGTTTTGCACTCGCAAGGGCACTTTGCGCACTTAAAAGATCCAAAATGGTTCCTACCCCTGCTTTATACCTACCTAGGGCTAAGTCATACGATGCTTGCGCACTTGCCACCAAATCAGCACTGGTACGTGTCGCTTGTGTTTCACTCACTAAGGTTTGGTAGGTTTTATATACTTCCAAGCTTGCCTCTTGAGAGAGCTTTTCATACTCTGCTTCATTGATTTTGAGCTGTTGCTGTGCTGCTTGGACTTTGTATTTGGTATTGAACCCCGTAAATATCGGAATGCTCACATAAAGCCCTATACTAGACGTTCTTTGAGAAGTATTAAAAACGGTGTCTGTATGCCCTGTGGTAGAACTAAGAGAAAATGAAGGCAGATGCTCTGCTTTAGCAGCCTTCACATTCGCTTCAGCGGCTTTAATTTTAGCGCTTGCTGCCATAAGGTCTGGGCGAAGGCGTCCTGCTTCTTCCATTAAGGCTTTAACATTTTTTTCAAACACTTCACTAGGCAAAAAAAGCTGTGGTGTTTGTAGTTGGATCGTCGTATCTGGCATCAGTCCTAACACACTGGCAAGTTCTCCTTGCGCGCTTTTGACACTTCCTTCTGCTTGAATGCGGTTAAGCATCGCTTGTGAGTATGCCGTTTGCGCTTGAAGCGTATCTGCAGGTGTTGCAGTGCCCACAGAATAGCGTGTTTTAGCAGCATTTAAACTCGCCAATGCCGAGCGCTCTGCTTCAAGGCTTGCTTCCAAAGAGGCGTTTGAGCCAAAAAGCGTGTAGTACGCTTGAACAGCGGAGAGAAACACACTCTGAATGGTATTGTTTTCTGAAAAAAGAGCTACATCCAAAAGACGTCTTGCACTCTCATACGTGGCATCACGTTTACCAAAATCATACAGCAAATAAGAAAGTGT
>Ga0074197_1000939_pt1 | contig 29443 bp, 26 predicted proteins | sample EPASupsiteSAE305_FD_64526 | JGI IMG/M metagenome (GOLD analysis project Ga0074197, IMG submission 64526) | Bioremediated contaminated groundwater microbial communities from EPA Superfund site, New Mexico - SAE3-05 reassembly with SPADES | ecosystem: Environmental > Aquatic > Deep subsurface >...
GCTACTGTTATGCATGTTTGCTCTCTTTCTTGTAAAATTTAAATGCTGATTATATACTAAAACATATTTAAGTAATTATAAATTTAAGCTTTCTTTTATAAATTTTGTTAATTTTTTACTATTGTGTTCCACTTTGTAATACTCGTGGTTTTCGAGCGTTTTTAATGTTGTCAAAAGCTGACAATATTCGTCATTTTTTACAACCGGAATGTTCAATTTCTTAAACAATTCTAAAAAATTTGTCTTGTAATCTTCTCTTTGAATATATATGGGTTTACAACCTGAAGCAAGAGACTCAAAAACTGCTTGAGGAGATGCGGTTATAAGAATTTGAGATTTTTTAATAGTTTTATCATACTCTTCAAACTCATGATGGCTTTTAAATCTCTCTTTTAACATATCTTCATAATCAAAAAAGTAGTAAAAACCTAGCTGTAAAAGAGGGTTTAATTCCTCTATAAACTCTATATTTTTCTCCAAATCCTTCTCATAATCGTCGTCGCCGAAAAAGTAGGATAGTTTGATTGTTTTTTCCTCTTGAATAAAATATTTATCATCGAAAACAACGGTATTACAAATACCATCGCCGCTTAAATAAGGAGAAATTAAAAACTCATCTTCTGCTTTTTCATCATTTATATCATCGCTTACACGTATGAAAGTTGAGAAATATTTTCTCATATCACTTAGCATAAGAGGATTTGCTTCATCTGAATCAAAGATGATTTTATCTCCATGTTCGGCTATTTTGGGAATATTTCTTACCAGATCTATCCCTACAGCTTTAGAAACTCCAAAATGTCTTGCCTCATTTGCTATACGAAAATCAGAACACAGAAGAGTGATATCAACATCTCCTAATGCCCTGATAATGGTACATGCTCTTCTAAATCTATCAAGTCCGGTGCGATGCCCAGTATGTACATAGTAGTAGATTTTCATTACTATTTTTTTCTCTGCTGGATTGTCATATCTAAAATAGTTTGATAATACATTATTGTCCTTGAAATTATTCATTTATTGGGATTATACAGAATATAGTTAAAAGCTTTCTTTTTAAATGTGTTTAATAAAGTTTGAGAATATTTAATTAAAGTATGATAACACGTATTTTACTTTAATTAAATATTATACACTAGCTATCTGTCATTATATTTTTTACATATAAATTTTTCTTTTGGAAAATATACATTAAATTTGTATTTTATTACATTATATATAAAACTTCTTTTTTCTTCGTTTGTATATTCGCTTGAATATCTACCAGAAAATGGATCAATCTCCCATAGCTTATCTTTTTCATTATATTTGAGTTGTCCACCAATTCTGGCTGGCATACCATCTGTTAAAGTTGGATGTCCTTTTTGACTATCATTATTCTCTTTTCCTATGCACAAGAAACCTTCTTTATCTATAACCCAAATATATTGAAATTCATTGTTTTTATCTATTTCAAAGTGAAAATTAGAATAGTCGTTTTCTTTATTTAATCTAATTAAACATTGATTTATTATTGCATCATACTTTAATTCTTCATCTTTTATTTTATTAGGTATTTTCAAATAACCATACAATTCACTGAGTGTACTTATATAAGATTCTTTATCTCTAAAATATTTAATAACCCCCAAAACATAGTTATCTTGGTTTCTAATACTATAGTCTTGTTTTATTTTATTATTAAAGTGATCGTCACTATAAACTTTTAGCATAGCTACTATGTATTTTGTTAACTCATCATCAATTGGAATAATTTCTAAAAATACATCACCATGATCAATATCTGTCGCATCAAAAATCATTTCAAAAACTTGTTCATTGTTAAATAATGCAGTAGCACTCCATATATATTTTGGCCAAGATTGTGTTAAATAAGCTTCTTTATTCTCTATACTGCTGCTAAATATAGATGTTTTAAGATCTTTATTTTGCTTGATTTGAATATCCCATTTAAACATTTTTAGTATTTCTGCTTGTGTAACTTTTTCTTTTTCTTTATCTAAATAATCACTAACCAATTTTTGCAGATCAAGACATGTACTTTTTATTCTATCGTACGGTATTCTGACTTTATGATAAAGACCGACAATAAGTGTATCTGGTAAATATAATTCATTTTCAAATTCATGGTGTGTAGTTACATTATCATTTGAGTCTAAATGTACATCAAAAGCATTATCCCCAAAAGTAATTTTTAAAAAAGGACCAAATCTATCATCATGAACATACAGTTTTTCCAATCTATGTGAAACTAACTGGCTTGATGTTTCTTCTTTTCTAAGTGCATATCCCAAAATTGTAACAGCATGTAATCCTTTATCCTTCTCTGTAACACTATCTTTTACTGATACGCCTAAAATTAATGGAAGTCCACTAGAACAATACGAAAAAATATACTCTCTTAAAAGGTTTAACTTGTCACTTTTTGGTATTATGTCATATTGTTTACTTGAAAATTCAAAATACTCTGGAGCAAAATCATATGCACGTAAACTTCTACATATCATATCTGTTGAAAGACCTGAATTAGGAAATTCCCTATGATGACCATTTTCTTCTGGATAAGCGCTTCGTGTTATTGCACTAGATGATGGTAAGCTAAATGTGTTGTGTGGATGAGCATGAAAAAAAGACCATAATGAAGTAGTCGCACATGCCGATAAGATTTTATCTTGTTCTTGAAACGCCGCTGATTCAACTTTTAGATTTATACCAAATAAAGATACACTATAATCTTTTATTATTGTGTATTTTTTTAGTCTGTCATTATAATAGTACGTTTTAAGACAAACTTTTGCTAAAAAAGTTTGTGGTATTGGACGAATTACAATGTAACCAAGATAGTTATCATCATTGATAAAAGTATCTTGACCATTAAGTGCTTTTTTAAATTCTACTTTATAATCAAGATCTTTACTTTCTACTTTAAAAAAATGAACCCTAGAAGAAGTTTTTCTATATGGCTTAAAACATGTAACATAATATGCAGAATAATCTTCCAAATAGTGTTTATCTATATATTCATTTTCGTAAATAAATATTATCTTATTATCTTTCGATATTAACCCTGTAAGAAAATTATCTAAGTATGTTATTTGAGCTTTATGTTTTATATCACTTAGCGACGTGTCAGTTTGGTAAGCTATATATGAGCAAAAGTTATTTGTGTTATATTCAAATATTCCATATGGTGTATCCAATATTTTTTCTCTTATAAAGAAAAAGCTTTATGATACTTCTGCTCACTCATTCTGATAGACAAGGACTCTTTATGTCTAACTTCCATACTTTTTTTAAGGATTTCATCTTCGTGTTTCCAATAAGAACTCTTAGTAGGTACTTTTTTTATTTCCTCAGCAAGGTTCTTAAAACTATCTAATAAATTTTCTCTTGTAATATTCACTAACATTCCTCCATTATCAATATTTCCAAAAAGTTTCGGAATTGTACTTGCTTTGCACTTGAAAACTTCTTAAAGATTCCTTTAATCAGTTGCTTTAGCATATAATATTATGCATTATATTCTTAATTTTGTTCCTTATATACACCACTATATATTTGATAGTGAGTAAATATGTAACATACATTTATCTTTTTATTAAACTAATATTAAAATAAATATCTCAGACAACTAATTTTGTAACAGTAATATTTATTATCAAGTAATAACTACATCAAAAAAAATAATTGTAATAGTATATAACGATAATACGCAGATTTATTTTCATATGGTATACTTGTGTACTATGAATAATTTACAAAAAGAACCTATTCAATTTGTTCAACGCAAACTTCAAAAAAACTATCGATCTATTACTGGTCACTTCCCAAGTGTAAAAAATAACAAATCAATTCCATTTGAATCAAAACTAGAATCCGAACTCTTTTTAACACTTGAGTTTGATGATGAAGTAGAGTTATATCTAGAACAGCCTCAAATAACCATTACGGTAGATGGAAAAGAAAAACCTTATCATGCTGATTGCTTTATAAAAATGCATGATGGTCCTAACCGTCGAAATACTATTGTCGAAGCAAAATATACCAGTGATCTAAACAAAGAAAAGAATAAAGAATATTATGAGAAAAAATTCAAAGCCGCAACTATAGCTGCTAACAATATGGATATGGACTTCTTAGTATATACGGAACTTTTCCATTCTGAAACATACATATTCAATCTAGATTTTCTTTATAGATATAAAACACAGCCAAGAGAAAACAAGTTTGATTCTAAAATCAAGTATATCTTGTCAAAAGCTCCAACAAAAGCGATTGACGTTGCTAAAAATATAAGCACCAATCTAAACGAATACATGCTAGTTTCAAACGCTATTTGGGGACTTGTTGCTAATGGAGAACTATCTACAGATTTAGAAAAAGAGTTAAATATGAATTCAATAATAAGAGATGAAAAATGGCAGTAATTCAATTTAAAATTGGAACTAACATCTTTTATAATGAAGAAGAGTATCAAATAAAAGGATATCCGTCTTTAGATGAAGTGCTTATAAAACTTACTAAAAAACCGTTCAATGAAAAGGTCGTTAAGGTAAGTACGCTAATAAAAGAGCCAAGAAATGCTCATGAGCAGTCCAAAGAATTAGTAGATATAAGCGATAAAGATTTTGAGAAAGCTTTAGAGAAATATAAAATCATAGAACCTTTATTGACTTTGGAAAAAAGAACTGCCAAAGATGTAAAAACTGTTGCAAAAATACACAAAAAAGGAGTCGCTACATTATACAGATGGCTAGATGCCTATGAAACCTTTAATACAGTTAGCTCACTCAGTCCTGCATATAAAAACTGTGGCGCTAAAGGGAAAAACCGTTTGGATAAATCTGTCGAGGCGATTATAGAATCCGCAATAGATGAGTTTTATCTAACTAAACAACAATACCCTCTATCAATCATATACATGAAAATAGTTGAGAAGTGCAACAATCTAAATTTAGAAGTTCCAAATAAAAACACTATTAGAAATAGGATTAACATTCTTAATCCAAAAATAGTGGCCAAAAATCGCAAAGGAGTAAGTGTTAAAGATACAAGAGGTATGCCAGGTCAATACCCTGAAGTAAAAATGCCACTTGACGTCATACAAATTGACCATACGAAAGTTGATGTAATACTAGTTGATGAAGAAACAAGGGAAGAGATAGGGAGACCATATATTACGGTTGCAATAGACGTATACAGTCGTATGGTTTATGGGTTTTATATATCTCTTGAGGCTCCTAGTTATTTTAGTGTCGGGCAAGCTCTTCTTAATGCGATACTTCCAAAAGATGATTTACTTAAAATGTATAATGTAGCCGGAGAATGGCCCGTATTTGGTCTACCACGTGCCGTGAGTATGGACAATGCTAAAGAATTTAGAAGTATAAGCTTACAAAAATTTTGCAGTGAATACAGAATAAAAGACATATATCGCCCAGTTGCAAGAAGTCATTTTGGTGGGATAATTGAAAGATTGGTAGGCATTTCAATGAAAAAAACTCATCTAATTCCGGGCACCACCTTTTCAAGTGTTGAGAAAAAAGGGACTTACGACTCAGCCAAAAATGCAATAATGACGATAAGTGAACTTGAACAGTGGTATACGGATTTTATTATCAATATTTATCATAAAACAGTTCACGGTACTATTCATATGACTCCAGAAGAAAAACTATATCAGGGTATACTAGGCGTGGGAGACGGTACCATACCTTTTTTACCGACCGTTCCATCTGATACACTTAAACTAAGAATGGCACTTTTGCCGGCATCTGAACGTACAGTACAAAAAAATGGCATTACAATTGACTACATCACCTATTTTTCAGAAACTCTTCGAAAGTGGATAATACCCGCAGAGTATAAAAAACTCAATAAAAATTTAAAATCTAACAATGTATTGTGCAGACGAGACCCAAGAGATATCAGCAAGATATATTTATATGATTCTGACATAGATAATTACATAGAAGTTCCTTACGCTGATATTCGCAGACCTGCTATGAATATTAAAGAACTCAGAAAATCTATAGCCGAAGCTAAAAAAGAGGTTACAGGCAGAGAGTTAGAGCAACATGATATTTTTCAAGCATATAATCGGCTTTTTGAATACTCTGAAAAAGCTAAAAGAGAACAGAAAACCGTACGCAGACAAAAAAGTTCTAAAAAGCATATGCAAAAAACAATGGATTATGAATCTAAAATCCTAAAAAGCGATATTGATCTTAATGTCAACAATAAAGAACTAATTGAAGATGATGAGGACGGATATGAATACTATCCGGTTGGTTAAAATGAAAGATAGAAGATTAACTGAGGAAGCCAGAGAGTATTTAAGCAAAAGCGAAAAAGAGAGAATTGAGTATTGCAATCAAGACAAATGGATTGGTTACGGTGCTGCAATGACTTTGCTTGAAATACTTGAGGACAAATTTAATGAGCCTACTCAGCTGCGTCCTGAAGGCTTATTAATTTATAGTCACTATAACAACGGTAAAACGGCAATTCTCAAAAAATTTTATGACATGCACAGACTTCAGTTTGATCATGTAAATGACGAAGAAGAGATGATACATGAAATTCCGATTATCTATCTTCAAGCTCCAACTTCACCTGATGAAGGAAAACTATATAGCCGTATACTAGATGAGCTATGTGTGCCACATAAGCGAAATGAAAAAGTCATAGAAAAAGCAAGGCTAGTAAGTCATTACCTTGATAAGCTAAATACAAAAATGATTTTAGTAGATGAGATACACAGTGCATTAACCGGTAATCTTAACAAACAAAGAAGTTTTGTGGATGTATTAAAACAACTTAGCAATCAGCTCTCACTTAACATTATTCTAGCAGGTACATTTGAAGCCCATTCTGCACTTTCTATAAGAGGTGAGACAAACTCTAGATTTCCATCTATTGAATTGCCTATGTGGAGCAATGGCAAGAAATTCAGGTCTTTTGTAGCGACATACGAAACGTGTTTACCACTTAAAGAGGCATCTAACCTTGCAGAGAATGAAGAGATAATAAATAAACTTTATTATGAATCAGAAGGTTTAATAGGCAAGACGGTGCGTCTCCTAAAAAAAGCTGCTACAAAAGCTATCAAATCAGGTAGAGAAAAAATCACTTTGGAAGATATAAAATATCTACCTACTCTAAAATGACATGTCACCTAAATCTAAGTACATACGAGATGCTAATTGGGTAGAAGATTATAACTTTCTCATAACACCAAAGCCACAACAAGATGAACTGCTTAGCTCCTGGCTTACGCGAGTCGCATTTGCTCACGGTATGACATTAAATAATTTTTTTAGCCATTTTATACGACATGAGGGTCCTGCTCTAACTAGAGCAGATATAGATTTTCAATATAATCCAATACTTTGGGATATTATTGCCAAAAAAAGCAACATAGATATCACAACAATTCAAGACCTTTCACTAAGAAGTGAAGAGGGTTATCTTTTTGCTTGTAATGATTGTCTCTATCCACCTGCACAAATTAGAAAGCTTGTAGATAAAAGAACGCATTTTGGATTGATGTATTGTCCAAAGTGTTTAGCAGAAGATGAACATCCGTTCTTTAGAAAAGAGTGGCGTTATCTATTTTTCAATGCATGTCCTAAGCATAAAATATATTTGCAAGATAGGTGTGGAGTGTGCTATGAAAGAGTTAGATTAAGAAAAATGCCTGTTAAAGACAAGGTAGTTTTTTGTCATAAATGTGAAAGAGATTTAAGACTAACAAGTTCTGTAAAAGTTTTAGATGAGTACTCTGAAGGCTTAGATGCCATGCAATGGTTTCAGAATGGACTAACTAATGGTTATTTTTGCATTGACAATAATAAAGTTACCTCTTTAGTTATTTTTCAAGCATACACACACCTTAGATACCTTATAAATAGACAAAAAAATATCAAATTAGATAACTTTTCAATGCTTAATGAATATACCAAATTATGCAAAAAGTTAGAGCATTATAATTCCAAAAAATATGGACCGATATATAAAGATTTCTTTTTAACTACCATGATATATCATATTTTTCAAGACTACCCTTATAACCTTCAAAAATTTGCACAAGATAATAATCTAACACATAGAGATTTTGTGCATGGTTTTATAGATATACCGTTTTGGTATGACAAAACAATAAGTGACATTATTCCTGTGCAAAATACTGTTGGTAGAGAAATTAGTGAAAGTGAAGTTATGGGAGCCATAAAATATTTAAAAAGCATAGGTAAAAAAGTGACTCAAGAGAGTGTGGCGGAAATTGTTGGGTGTCACTTTACGATTCATAAAGGATTTGTGAAAATTTATAAACAAATATAGCTATATATCAGCCATAATTTTTTTTATATCGCTAAGTGCTTGGAGCTTCGCCGTTAATCGTTCACCCTCTCTGTAATCGATGTTCATCTTTTGTGTAATTTGTATATAGTTAAGCACAAATGGAACCCATTTTGGGGTGGTCTTCCAGTCTTTTGCGGTTGAATATCCCACACCACAAATCTTTGAAAACTTTGTAATACTAATCTTTAAATCTTTTAATTTTTCTCTAAATTGCTTATCAGTCACTTTACCTCATTAGCTTTAATAGAGCCATATTATAATATAATAGCTTAATATAAGCTATTATTAATCTAATTTTTGGTAGAATAGTTACCAATATATTAGGAGTTTTTTAATGAAAATTAAAGCGGTAGATTTATTTTGTGGAGCAGGTGGGGTAACGAGAGGATTACTCGATGCAGGAATAGATGTAATTGCCGGATTTGATATAGATTCTTCACTAAAAAAAGTTTACGAAGAAAATAATATTAGAGTAAACGGTGAAAAAGCTAAATACTTTAATAAAAAAGTTGAAGAACTTACAAAAAAAGATATTTATAAACTAGTAGGTTCTAAAACTGCTAGAAAGAAAAATAAAGAAAAATTTCTTCTTGCAGGGTGTGCGCCGTGTCAGCCATTTTCACTAAAAAATAAAAATAGACACGATAAAACAGACCACAGAAGAACACTTATAACTTACTTTGCAGACTTAGTAATAGCAACAAAACCTGACTTTGTATTTATGGAAAATGTAGCAGGACTTCCGAAACTAGAACCGGATAATCTTAAATATTTTACAGATATATTGGATGAAGAAGGTTTTTCATGGGAGACAAAAATAGTAAATGCACTTCATTACGGTGTACCCCAAAATAGAAAAAGATTTGTATTGCTTGCTTCTAAAAAAAATGAAGTAGCTATACCTGAAGGTGAATACGACGGTATTGCTAAGTCTCATAAAACAGTAGCCGATATAATAAAATTTTTACCCCCTATTGAAGCAGGAAAAAGTCATCATAAAATTCGAAATCATATAGCAGCAAAACTGAGTGATTTAAACCTACAAAGAATTAGAGCAACAGAACATAGCGGTGGTCGTAGAACAGAATGGACAGATTATGATTTATGGTTAAAATGTCACTTAGATGAAAATGGTAATCCAAAAAAAGTACATACAGATGTTTACGGTCGTATGGATTGGGAAAAACCTGCACCTACTCTAACAACACGCTTTAATAGTTACACTACTGGGGCATATGGCCATCCAGAGCAAGATAGAGCTATTTCATTAAAAGAAGGGGCTCTTTTACAAACTTTTCCAGAGAATTATATTTTCTATGGGACACCTGGACAAATTGCAAAACAAATCGGTAACGCCGTTCCACCAAAACTAGCAGAAAAATTTGGTAAGTTTTTTATCAACATTTGCAACTAACACCTTTATCAACATAACTTACCCCAACTCGCATTGGATATCTAAATGCCTCATTTGCTAATCTTTGCGTGAAAATATCTTTTTGCTGTGCTATAAAGTCTAAAGATAAAATGCACTCTCCATATTTTACTTCAATTGGATTTCGTATATCATGTACATTTTTTATATATAAAGTCCGTGGTTTTACTATTTTACTATCAGCCCAATTGACAATCTTAACTTCTTCATTTTCTTCGATGAAAGAGCAATACAGCTCATCTAAATTTGATGGTTCAGATTTAAATAATTCTTTTGCAAAAACAAACGAATACATGTTATCAATTTTTTCAGGGCGCAAACTATCACAATGCTGTGTAATGCAAATAGCATATTGATAGCTGAATTTATCTTTTTTTATTTGACATATTTGCCTATTCACTAACGCTAGGTTTTCTAATGAAAATTTTCTTTTCTCATACTGACTAATTCTAGGCATTTTGTGTACTAATTTTATTTTAAATATATCACCAAAAGAAGTTTTTTTTCTAGTGATAAAATCTAAATTTTCTTTATCAATATTACTTGATAGAAAATAATTTAATTTTTGCAAAAGAACTTTATCATCTACTGCTGTCAAGTTTTTACCATGGAAATAACCATCGATACCATTTATTAAACTCATTTCATTATTTCGAATCACAGATCTAAATATATCACTATAGACTGTTTCAATAAAGTCTTCTAATTCATGTCCATCCAGCTTTTGTTTTACAATAGAATCTTGAATTTGCCCTATTCTTTTTGCTTGATGAAAAAAGAAATCATGAAATTTATATAATATCTCATGGTTTAAGAAATTAAAGAAACCATGTGGCTCTCCAGACAATGAACTGTACATCGTTTCGAGCAACATAGCTGGTTCAATATCTTTAGGAATTACCATAATATGTGTAGAATCCAAGACTAAATTATTATTTTTCCCTATATGAGATAAGTTTATATCAAGATTTCTGTGTGATGTTTCAGAAAATTTTTTATAATAAAAAAATTTTGCAAGGTTCCCAAACTGATTTGAAAAATTAGATGTACCCAATTCTTTTTTTAGGTTTTTTTCATCAACTCCTAAAGCATTTGCAAATTTTTCAATGTACTTATTAACAGTACTGCTACCTTGTATGAGTTCCAGTGCAATACTATCTAATACCTCAGTTTGCAAAAAAGTATCTTCATCACAGCTAATATCTAAGCATGCAATTATTTCATTCAATCGTTCTAGTTCATCCTCAGATTGACTGTATAAACTTGAAGAATCAAATGCTGATAATAAATCAATATATGCTCTGTCTTGATAACCAGTGTATACAAAAATATACTTTATAATTCTATGCTTAACTGCTTCATAGATAATATCAAAAACTTTTTCATCTATCTCATCACCATCTAAATGCCAATCTAAAATAAGAATATCATTATTATCAAACATTTTTTTATAGTCTTCAACGCTATCAATAGGGTTGTATCTTACGATTCTTAAATGTTTATTTGCTTCCTGAAATGTTTCATACATAGACTGGGATGTTGATTGGTAATCATTGCTTTCCTCATAAGGCAAACAAACCCTATCATCAATATAAAGGAATTTATTAATACTTTTGTCAATTATATTTTTAATGTTTTCCTTCACTTGTTATCTCCTAAAGATATAACAAAACAACCACCGTTTAGTTGTTTATATTGATGATTATTCGATGCAAATATGTCCATCTCAATCGTATGTAAATTCGTTTTTGCTAGATGCAATCCAATTCCTCGTCCTGATGGTCTGCGACTAAAAAATAACTTGAATACATTTTTAAGGTCATAATCATCAATCGGTTTTCCATTGTTTTCTATAATAATTTGGTTATCGTACTTTCCTATAATTATTTTTCTTTCATTGAGAGTTGTAGAATTTAGCCAATAAAGTGCATTGTTTATTATGTTAATAAATACCGGTTGCAAAACTGAAGGGAAAGTATAAAATTTATATTCAAGAAATTCATCATTGACTTCAAGTATATTTCTTCCTTGTATTTCCAACTTATCACCAAAAAACTTTTTCAGGTAATCAACTAAATTTAGCCCTGACACTTCTCGTTTCACCCTTCTATTTGAGCGGTATAACGGTGTTAACAAGCGGTGATTGCTTTCTAAGTGTTCTATTGCATGTCTGAGCGTATCAAGATTTTCTTTTGCAACATTTGTATCAGGAATGTTATAGTTTAAATTTTTAATACTTGAAGCAACGCTAGAATAAAGGACATTAAACTGATGATCAATGATTTCAATCGCCATCCCAAGTTGCGAAAGTTCATACAATGATTCAGCTTTTTCTTTGATTTCTTCATATTGATTTTTATAAAAGCCTGTCAACTTATCCTCGTCAATATCAGTATCCAAGGTTCCTATATGTTCAATAAAAGGCTTGAAGCTATCATCTATTTTTTCCATTATAGATTGATATGCCTGGTCTACTTTATTAATGGATTCATTAAGCTCAGTAAATGATACTATATTATCTATCTTGGTTGAAGACAAAACCTCTGTAAGTTCATGTTTAAAATAACTTTCCTTTTCACTGAAATGCATTTTTACTTTTTCTAATGATTCATGAAAATCTTTTCTATATATTCCAGTAAGTTTGGAAAACTCTTGTTTTTTATCATGAAGCTTTTTTTCCAAAATATGTGTAAGTTCTTTGACTTCAAAATTGCTTCTAACTTTTGCAACTATCATGCTTACAGTCGCAACTTTACTTTCTATTAAATATTCTTTCTTCTTGTATTCATCAAAAGCATATTTCTCTTTATCATTAAATTTCAACCGATTATAACCTGTGAGCTTAAAAGCATTATACTTTTGCTTTATAAGTGCCAATTCGTCTTCTAAGCGTTCATATTCTTCTAAAGATAGGATAATATCGCCATTTATATTATCAATACCGGTTTCAATTTCAATGATTTTATCTTCAAGTAGTTTAAGTTCTGGAGCATATGCGTTCATTTTTTCTTTGAGTAGAGATTTTGTTTTTCTCTCTTTACTTTTTTCTTTCTTATTAATTTCTTCTTGTATATATTTTATTTTTTCAACTTCTTTTTGTCGATATGTTTTTTCATATTCAGGAGTTTCTTTCAAGTTTTCAGGAGACTTATAAAATCTTGCGGCAACATCTACAAAAAACTCAATTAAGTCTTTTATAAACTCTTTGTATGCTTTCGTATCGATAAAACCTTCTCTACCAGCTTTTTCTCGAAAACCGTTATTTGCATTAGTAAGTCCTATATATCCAGCCATTTTACGATGACTAAAAAAATATGTACCGGCTCTCTTAGATCTTCTTTCTTCGAATTTTAAAAAATCGTACTCTTGTCTACCATACGGTAAAATACGAAAATCATTTTTGTAAATATAAAGACCTCCGAATGCATCCATTTTTTTACCTATTTCTCGGTACAAATCTTCATTCATTTTAGATGTTCCAAAGGAACCTTCAATATGTCCAAGTTTCAGTTCAAAAGCTCCATAAGAAGTATTTCCAGGTACACGATTTGCTCTAAAAGTATGATTGAAAACTTCGCCGTAAACTTTAACTGTACCGGAAAAGAAGCCTGTTTCATCAAATTTACCTTCTATTGAGTGTTCACATTTATTAACATCTGTTTCATCAAAAAAACTTCCTCTTGCGATAATATCATAGGATGTTTTTTCTTTATTATGTACCAAAAAAGATGTTTTAATGTTTGAATGAATATTTTTAAATGGATTTATCATTCCACTTAATGATACTCTTAAATTGGCACGCCACTCTGCCGTTATTTCTGAATCAGAGTCAAATTTGTCACTGGAAAAATTTGTTTTTTCACTAATTCCAATTTGATCTTTATCAAATTCAAATACGATAAACATTGTTCCGTGAGAGTTTTCAAGGGAAAACCCATCTTTAATAATCGAATAAAATTTATCTAACAGTTTTATGTTTGAAATAGATTTTTTTATCTCTTCGAGTAAATTCTGGTGCTCCACCCAGTTACCGGTGTCGATTTTTTTTAAAAAATCATTTTTTAAAGTAGTAATAATTTCTTGAAAATTTGTTCCGCTTCCAATAGGAATATCAATATCGGAAAGAAATAAATTATAATTTGTAAAAACTCTCCAGTCTGCTAATAATAGTACAGGCTCTTCATTCTTTTTTTTAGTAATCATTAACATCGGTGAGCCGAGATAAGCAATGGATAGTCTACCAATTCCTTTTTCACCCATTTTAAGGCGTTCTTCTTTTCCTAGTCTCTGATCTTTACTAAGATTCTCAATTCCACGTGTTTTAGAGTCTGTGCCGATAGTCAACCAAATATCTTCTACATCATTTGTAGACATCCCTATACCGTCATCGGACACTGTCATTAAATAATTATTTAGCCCTTCTACACTTTCAGGAAAAAAAAGCTCACATGACATATTGTCACCGTAGGCATCATATCCATTTTTCCAAAGCTCTAGAATTGCAGTTGGCATATCCGCAATCTGCGATTTCCCCAAATGGTCTATTGTTCTAGCTTTTGGTTGAAATGATGGCATTAATTTTTCTCCAAAGAATTTCGAAGTATTGAACCTCTAGTTATCCGACTACTTCTACTTTGGCTACCTTGTAAGGCTGAATTATAATAATCAAGATAACTACTGCTATATGTTTCAGGCTTATTATTATCAAAATAATTATAAAAATCCATAAGCTCGCCTTTTATGCCTTCTAATTTACCGTTTCTTAATAAAATATCTAATTCTATAACTATTGTAAAAAAATCTGCTTTATTCCAAACCCTAGAACGTAAGTCAAAATTACAACTACTGATAAAATTAAAAATAGTTTCCAATCTTCTTTTAATTTCCTCTTTTTTGTGAAATTCATTGTTATATTTATCTAAATAGTTCTCTATTTCTTTATCTCTGTCAAAGTATGTTGACAACATTGTTACTATTAAAATTAAAACATACTTTAAATCATTCATTCTTCTTATATCCGTAAGATTAAATACGTTGTTAAAAATTTCAAGCCTAGCTATTTCATCTGCTAATTGTTTTAATTCACCGTTATATCTTGAATTATGTATTTCCATTGCATTTAAGGAATAACTAGTTGCATTTATCTTTCTAAAAATTTCTTTTATTTCATCTAAAGGTAAATTACCTAAATCTCTAACAACCACATCATATTGTAAAAAATCTGTTTTTACATCTGGCTCTAAATTTTTATAAGGTTGTATTGTAGAATCTAATTTTAAATTTTCATTACCTTTAAAATAATCATACAATGTGGTAATTCGCTGCTGTCCATCCACCAAATATTCTATAGCATCACCTGTATCAGAATTAACTTCTCCGGCTGCATAATAAATTTCAGGAAAAGGGTAACCATCAAGTACTGTTTTTATAAAACTTATTTTATCTTTATTAGTCCACACTAATCGTCGTTGAAAATCAGGACGAGCAATTAAAGTATTATTTTCAATACCTTTTAAAACTTCTCGTAATTTTTTATTTGTAGCAACTGTTTTCATCTTAAAATCCTTTCATCTATACATTCTTGTACTGCTGAAGACTGATATGTTTCAAAAAACTGCCAATTTCTGTAAATACCGGCATTTATTTGATATTCTCCGTATTTTCTTGAATTTGATAACTCCCTAAAATATTCAAACCAATCATTTTTAATATCTAAATCATTTGGTATTTTAGTAGGATTTATCCAACCTCTGAAAAAATAATCTTTGAAACTTTTGTCATCTTTCCATTGAAATTTTGTTTGAATTTTTTTATTAAATATTTCGTCCCAATATCTATCAAATAAATTATTGGAAACAATAGCAATATCCAAATCAGACTCTTCCGAAAAATGTCTGTATCTAGATTTACTTTTTGATAAGTTTTCGCTAAAACTAAATCCCAATTTTGCAGAACCGACAAGCATAACTTCATTAGGATGAATATTGAAATTATGTGCTATTTCATTTTTTAATTCATAATATTTTTCTTCATTTATTAAAAATGTTCTACCAAATAACACATATTTCCTAATAATATCAACTTTATTAATATTGTCCAAATCATTTTGAAAATTATCCAAATTTTCTTTTATAAATTGTTTATCGGGCATAATTGTTTATAATCTCCATGCATCTATCAATATTCTTCTTTATATTATCACCCCAAAACCTCAAAACAATCCAATAATCATCTTTAAGTTTTTGATTTACTTCTTTATCACGTTCTATATTTTTTTTTATTTTAGCTTCCCAAAATTCACTGTTAGTTTTAAAGTTTTCACCTTCAAGAAAGTTTTTACCGTGCCAAAATTCGCTATCGCAAAATATTGCTATCTTTTTCTTTCTAAAACAAAAATCAGGTTTACCAAAAACATCTTTACATTGTTTTCTATATCTTAAACCTTCCGCCCACATAGCTTTACCCAAAAGTATCTCTATCTTAGTATTGTTGCTCTTTATTTTTTTGGCTGTTTTAGAATCCATAGATCGATTATATTATCTCTTTTACTTATTTTGTTATTAAATAACAACTTATAGCAACAACATTATAATATTGTTACTTTTTCAAGTATTCCAACTGTCCATTTTGCCATAATAGTTTCTTTAAGATCTTGAGTACGCTCATGATTTTTAGTTTTAAACTTTATACCACCACTACGACCGTCATACTTTTTTCTAATGTCATCAATTGACATATTCTCATCAACATAATGATTTAAAAATTTTTGAAAAGTTGTATTATTTATAGGTTTTTTTGAGCTAATAACCCATGTGCTTGTTGCAGCTACATTTTCTAACTCAAGCAACTCTACATAGCTGTCTTTATATTTGAAAGTTGCAGTAATATATTGTCTTTCCCTGCCATACATCGTACATTTTGGATTAGCATTTCTATTCTCACCATTATATACTGTAGCCATTTTTTGATTCTCATGTACAACTAAGTTTTCTATAGCTTTTTGCGTACGCATGTAATCCATGTATTTATGAAACTCATCAAAGTTATGTGTATACTCTGTAGTGCTCATCTTTTGGAATTCTTTACCTTTTGATGAAACTCTGGTTTTTCGAGTTTTTTTCTCTCCATTACCGGATGAATCCGTTAAACTTTGGTCAACCTCTTCATTAGATAAAGTTTCTTCCATTATTTTTAATTTTTCAAGAGCTTCCTCATCAGTTATCTTATCAGTTAAAATTTCGACATTAGCTAAACTACTGCACTTGTTTTTTCTATTGCTAGTAACCGTATTATGCTTATATTTCCTGCTTGCATGCTCTGATTTTAAACGTTCTGTAGTATCAGACGGCTTTGTGACCGGTACTGTTGGTAGCTTATCTATATCATCTATTTCGGTTATGATATTTTTGCCTTGTATAAAAGTTGTAAACTTTGAAAAGCCTATATCTGAATCATCATCGATTATCTCGTGAACATATTTATAATATTTCCCTTCATGATAAAAATTACTAACCATACATGTTATAGAAAATTTATCTTCTACCGGAAACTTTGCTTTTATAGGGACTGATTCGACTTGCTCAACTGATGTTTTATCTTTTAGCATTCGTATATATGAGTTTATATATGTTCCTATTTTCTCAAAATTATCAACGGCACTATCTTGACATAGAAATCTATGAATAAATGGAGCATCATTCTCTGGTACATATTTTGGAATTATTATAGATGCATCAGCAGGATTACAATCAAATCCATAGTATAAATCGCTTAAATCACATCTTAAAGTTGCTTCTCTTAAAACAGTTGAGCGGTAATAATAATATATAGCTATTACAGAGTGAGGAATAATCAAGTTAACATCATCCCAAATTTTTATCAGACAGCAAGAAGTATTTTGAGCTTCAGCCATGTATGTATATTTATAACCTAATAACTCTCCTATTTGGTTATTATCTAAATATTTACCTAAAGTAGTGTTATATTGCTCTTTAGAAAGTCTTGTATCTATCGTATAGGTTTGTTTTTCTGTTTTAATATACTTATTAGCTTTTTTATCTAATTTTGCTGCTTTGTAGGCTTTATAGAGTTTAAAATGAGTGAAAAATACTTCTGGGGATATCAGGGTAGTAAAGTGTTCTTTTGTAGTTAAATTTTTGACCGCAACTTCGAAATAACTATTTTTAATGTCTTCATAGTCTGGTTTTAGACTAAGTGGCATCAGAAACATAAAAGTATCATTTGGGCTATCCAACATAAACTCAGGAATGATTTTATTAGACTTACTCACAATCTAAACATCCATTCTCAAACTTTACGTTGCATATTATCAATCTTTCTTAGCCATTATCGAACTTTCTTGTTTCTTACAATGGATTTTTATAAATATATGCAAAATCTCAATTGCGGCAGGAGTTATCCCGCTGATTTGTGAGGCAGCTTGAAGTGTAGGCGGATTAAATGACTCTAGTTTTTCTACTATCTCTTTACTTAAACCGCTTATGCTTTTGAAATCAAAACTTTGAGGAATCTCAACCTTGAGATATTTTTTCATCTTTTGTATCTCTTCACTCTGTTTTTCTACATAACGGGCATATTTTCCCTCTACCAAAATCTCTTCTAAAATATAAGGCTCATATTTTGCCAATTCAGGTACAAGTTTTACCATCTTCTCTATATCAAAGCTCTTTCTTGCAACAAGCTGTTGCGCACTTATTGTGTCGCTGATTTTTTCTTCGCCTATGGATTCTAAAAATGAAATAAACTCTTTATTGGGCGTAAAGAACGTCTCGATTAAAAGCTTAGCTCCATCTTGAATCTGCTCATCTTTTAACATAACTCTCTTATAAATCTCATCACTTATAAGACCTATCTCATGCCCATATCGGCTTAGTCTCGTATCTGCCGACTCTTCACGCAGAAGCAATCTGTACTCGGCACGGGATGTGAACATACGGTACGGCTCTTTTGTCCCTTTTGTGACCAAATCGTCTATCAAAACGCCGATGTAAGCCTCATCACGGCGAAGAACCAACGGCTCTTTGTTTTGCAGACTCAGAGTTGCATTTATCCCTGCCATTAGTCCTTGAGCGGCTGCCTCTTCGTAACCGGTTGTTCCGTTAATCTGTCCTGCAAGATAGAGTCCCTTGATTTTTTTAGTCTCAAGCGAATGCTTTAACTCTCTAGGATCTACAAAATCATACTCGATAGCATAGCCGTAACGAACTATTTTTGCATTTTCCATACCTTTAACGGAGTGAATCATCTGCTGTTGAACATCCGGCGGAAGCGATGTGCTCATACCGTTGATGTAGCACTCAGTATTTTCAAAAGTTTGCGGCTCGATAAAAAGATGATGCCTGTCTTTATCACGAAAACGGTTGATTTTATCCTCGATACTCGGGCAGTATCTAGGTCCTGTTCCCTCAATTTGTCCTGTAAATAGCGGCGCACGGTAAAAATTGCTCTCTATAATGTTATGAGTGTTTTCGTTTGTGTAAGCGATGTAGCACGGAATTTGCTTTTTAGTTTTTCTAAACTCTTCACGGTCATTTCTAAAACTAAACGGGCTTGGAATCTCGTCCCCGTCTTGTCTCTCCATAACCGAAAAATCAATGGATGAAGCTTCAACTCTGGCACATGTACCGGTTTTAAGTCTTCCCATCTCTAAACCACATGACTTAAGCGAATGACTAAGTCCTTCACTGCTCTGCTCTCCAAACCGTCCGCCTACCTGCTTTATCTCGCCCACATGGATAACGCCTCGCAAAAATGTTCCGCTGGTAATAACTACTTTTTTTGCACCGTACTCATTTAAAAGGTTAGTTTTGACACCTTTTACTTCGCCATCCTCGATGATAAGCGACTCTGCCATCTCTTGAACCAAATCAAGGTTTGGAGTGGTTAGGATTTTGTTTCTAGCGATTACACGGTATCTGTCCATGTCTATCTGAGCACGGCTTCCACGAACTGCCGGACCTTTTGTCTGGTTGAGTATGCGAAACTGGATTCCTGCTTCATCGGTTATAAGTCCCATTTCACCGCCCAGTGCATCAATCTCACGCACTAAATGTCCCTTTGCCAAACCGCCGATTGCAGGGTTACAACTCGTTGCACCGACATTTTCCGCCAACATGGAAATTAGCAAAGTTTTACTACCCATTCTTGCACATGAGAGCGAAGCTTCCACTCCCGCATGACCGCCACCGATTACTATTACATCATAATTCATACACTGCTCCGTCTGTCTTAAAGCGAATTTTATCATTTTTGAGTATCATTTGGACAAATATTATAAATATGGTCTAAATAAGATGATAAAAAAAGCACACGATGCATACAATAAACAGGATTTTAAGAGCGCATTTGAACTCTATACGCAATTGGCAAACGAGGGCAATGCAGATGCTATGACATCTTTGGGATACATGCACCAAAACGCTCAAGGGTGTGAGAAAAATAATGCAAAAACGCTGGAGCTTTATGAAAAAGCCGCAGAGATAAAACAGCCCTATGCCCTTTATAACTTGGCAATTTTATACATGAACGGGCTTGCCGGAGTGGAACATAACCAGTTTAAGGCTCATGAACTCTTCATGGAAGCCGCAATCAGAGAAGTTCCGCCTGCCATGTATGAAGTCGCTCTTATGCTTGAGAGAGGTTTGGGATGTCTTCAAAACTACTCGGAAGCTGCTTTTTGGTACGAAGAGGGAGCAAAAAGAGGACACCTGCAATCTTTTAACAATTTGGGCGTTTTATACAAAGAGGGTCACGGCGTAGAGAAAAATGAAGCAAGATGTTTTATCTGCTTTAAAAAAGCGGCTGATGGATCTCTGGCTGAGGGGCTTTACAACTTGGGACTGCTTTATGATCAAGGGATTGGATGCGAACAAAACCATGATACTGCACTTGATTTATGTCGAAAAGCTGCCTACAATGGGCATGCCAAAGCAAAAGAGATAATAAAAGGTCTTCAAGAAGAGGGCAAGATTGTATTTTAAGGAGAACAATTGTTCACAGGATTGATACGCGAAATCGCACATGTTAAAAGTTTAGTCGGAAGCAAACTTACTATTCGTGCAAAATATAAGGCAAAGCTGGGCGATTCTATCGCCATAAACGGAGCTTGTTTGACCGTCGTGGAGGTTTTAGATGACGGTTTTAGCGTTGAGCTATCTCCTGAGAGCCAAAAGCTTTTGGCGATGGAGAACTACAAAAATGAAGTTCATATAGAGCCTGCCATGATGATGGGCGATAGATTTGAAGGGCATGTTGTTCAAGGGCATGTGGACGCTATGGGAGAGATAAAAGAGATTAAAAACAACGGCAACTCTTTTGATGTTTTTATAAAGGTTGATAAAAAATTTATCCCTTATATCATTCCCAAAGGCTCTATAACTGTTGACGGTGTTAGTTTGACCGTTAATGAGGTGTTTGATGAGAGTTTTAGGCTTACCATCATTCCGCATACTATGAGAGAGACGCTTTTTAAAAACTATAAAAAAGGCTCACATGTAAACATTGAGACGGATATGTTTGCAAGATATGTCGCACACATTATCTCTCACAAAAAAAACAGCCTCACTTGGGATGATGTCGACTCTATCTCGGCAAGATACTAAGTACATCCTTGAAATATAAAATCTTAAAAGACGCCTTTGGGCATAACAGTTTTAGGGAGTTTCAAGAAGAGGGAGTCGATGCAGTTTTAGCAAATAGGGATTTGCTGATGATTCTTCCGACAGGTGGTGGAAAATCGCTTGTTTATCAACTTCCGACTCTGCTAAAAGACGGTATCAGCATTGTTATCTCCCCTCTTATCGCACTTATGCAAGATCAGGTATCGGCTCTAAAAGCTCAAAAAATCAGTGCCGACATGATAAGTTCGGCTCAAAGCCATGATGAAGTGAATGAGATAATTCAAAGAGCCTACAGCGGTGAGCTGAAATTTTTATACCTCTCTCCGGAGCGGCTAAACAACCAATCGACCATTAACATTCTAAGAGGGTTAAATATAAACTTTTTTGTAGTCGATGAAGCTCACTGTATCTCTCAATGGGGGCATGAGTTTCGGGACGATTACAGAGCTTTGGGAAATTTAAGAGCCAACTTTCCAAACACGTCAATCTGTGCTTTTACGGCAACTTCAACCGACCATGTAACCGATGACATCTTACGAGAGTTGCGGCTAGAAAATCCGCTCCTTTTAAAAGGCAAAATTTTTCGCAAAAATATCTTCATCTCAGCCCAGCGAAGAGTTAGCAATGGGCATTTGCAACTCAAAGCTTTTTTACACCGCCATAAAAATGAGAGCGGAATCATCTATGTGAGTTCTAGAAAAAAAGCTGAAGAGTTAAGCATTTATCTAAACACAAACGGCTATAAATCACTCCCTTATCATGCAGGACTTCCGCAACATGTAAGAGAGCAGAATTTTAGGATTTTTGTAAACGACAAGGTAAACATCATGGTAGCCACCATCGCTTTTGGAATGGGAATAGATAAGAGCGACATCCGTTTTGTAGCGCACATGTCGTTGCCAAAATCGCTTGAAAACTACTATCAAGAGATAGGAAGGGCAGGACGTGACGGCGAGGATTGCGAGGTTCTTCTGCTCTTTAATGCAGGCGACATGACGCAACACAAAAGGTTTTTACAAGAGATACAAAATGAAGAGTACAAAGAGCATCTGTCTCAAAAAATAGACAAAATTTACAAGTATGCAACAGGCGAAATCTGCTTTCACAAACAGCTGGCAGAGTATTTTGACGACACACTTGATGAGTGCATGGATAGATGCGACAACTGTTTGCAGAGCGACGCAAAAAGAGAGAACATTACAAAAGAGGCACAAATGCTTCTTAGTGCGGTTTATAAAACAGATCAAACTTTTGGAAAAAACTACATTATCGATGTTTTGCGAGGCTCAAAGGAGCAGAAGATTTTAGCGAACTCTGCAGATAAACTATCCGTTTACAATATAGGCTTACACCTTAGCAAAAAAGAGTGGTTTATCATTTTAGAGAGACTTTTAGAGCTGAAAATCTTGCTTATTGGCGAGTTTAGTGCACTTAAACTTACACAAGAAGCGGTGGAGATTTTAAAAAGTAAAAAAGAGCTGTTTATAAAATCCTCAAGACTTGAGATAGATGTTAAAGAGAAAAAAGTCAAAAGAGATGAAGCGGCAGATTTTGATGAAGAACTTTTTGAAAAACTAAGAGCAAAAAGAGCCATGTTGGCTGGCGAACTTAAAGTTCCGGCATATATCATCTTCTCGGATAAGGTGCTTAAAAATCTAGCTTCTTGCAAACCCTACGACAAAATGAGCATGCTTGAGGTAAACGGTGTCGGAGAGAAGAAATTTGAGCAGTTTGGGGAGCAGTTTTTAGAGGTTATCAATCCCTAAGCGAGAGAGCATTCGGATTGCACTTTATCTTATGTTCCATATCTACGCCCACAAACCCATTAAGCGGACTTAAAGAGGCAATCGTCGCATCTCTAAAACCTTCTCCTTGGTTGATGTATAGATGAAAACCGTTCTCATAAAGAGCCAATCTTGTCGGAAGTGCAATTGAGTATGTAGTTAAAATACCATTTTCTTTTATGATGTTTTTAATGTCGCTAAAATACTCTTTAGTCCACAAAGCAGGATTTGCAGAGGGAGAAAAAGCATCTTGATAAACAATGTCAAACTTCTCTTTTGGAAATTTTTTCAGATACTCTCTTGCATCGCCTAAAAAAAGCTCTACATGTAGATTTTCTTCATCATAAACCCCGTTTTTTACAAGATTTGTAACGATATGCAAAAGGTCATCAAACTCTTTTGGATAGCTGAAATTTAGCAGAGATTTCACTAAAGAGGCATCTAACTCCGGCGAAAAAATATTTAGTTTGGAAGTAAGAGCATTTTTTTTATGGTAGTAGATAGCAGCCAAACTATTAAACCCCAAACCAAAACAGATATCTAAAATATTTATCTCATCTTGATTTTGCTTTATCTTAAACGCAGGCTCTACATGTTTGACAAGCGACTCATAAAGTGCACCGTCTTTTGTAGAGTGGTAGTGTTCGCCATACTCTTTTGAGTAGGCAGTATAGCTTCCGTCTTCGCTTAAAACCATTGAGTGGAGTTCATCGTTAAATATAGCTATTTTATCCTGTCTTATAAGTTCACTTTTTATAATTTACCCTACTTTTTCAAGATGCTGGGCTAAAAACATCTTCATAATCGCTTGCCTTGCTACACCTAAACGTCTAGCTTCTTGATCCAGTCGCTCTATCATCCATAAAGGCAAATCTAAATTCACCCTTTTTTGTTCTAAGTTTGGTCTGCGACCTTTTGAATAATCGATAAACTCTGATAAATCCTCACCACTATCAAATACTTCGTCAAACTCTTTAGCTGTTTTCATAATGTGCTATCTCCTCTTTGCGTGATCTTCTAATAGATATAATGCGAATTACATTCGCTCGATAAGTTATAATAGCTGAGAAATGTTTTTCCCCTATTTTTCCGATACAGATAAAGCGAGGCTCATCTGGAAAATTCAAAGCTACTTCTAGTAAATTTTCATCACTCCACAATTGCTGCGCATCATCAAAATTGATTCCGTGCTTTTGTTCATTTATGTGTGATTTATTCTCATCGTATTCAAATTTCATACCCATAGTATACCAAAAAAGTTAGTAAAATCTCAAAAAGATAAAACCACACTACCACAGATGAATACCTATTTTTTACAACCCATTTCCATACATTACGCACTTACCCATCTAAAATTATTATTTTTAGGTATTTTGAATATTCATTTGCTGATCATAGTATTTAGAGAAAACATAAATTTACAAGAATTTGAATTTTTTTCTATATTCTCATTGATTTAATAAGCTGTTATGTTGTTAGCAAACCACAAAATCTTCATAGTCTTAAACTTATCATGAGTATTTACGCCTTAATGTATTTTGCTTAGATGCTAACTTAGTCGCTAAAATTTTATCCACACTACAATTACAAGTCCAAGTATCTAAATCAGCTGTTATTTTATTAAAATCATCATCCAGCTCCACAATTAAATTACCTATAATTATCTTTCTCTCATGAATTTGAGTGTTAGTTCCAGTAAATAACATAAGACTATTTCCAAGCTGCCGTTGTAAAAGAGTGAAGTTTGTCGAAGAATCAGAAGACCCCTTATATGTTGTCCAGAAAGATTTTTGTTGAAACTTATCATTTAATACTTCTATCAAATCGCATGTAAAATTATTATATCTAGAAACAATAATTACCCTTTTATTCGTCTTTGAACAGTTATTTTTACAATCCTAATTAAATAATTTATAAATTATATCGAAATATATGAACTATACATTTTCATAATCTAGTTTCTTATTATCTCCCAGTACCTCTTATCGGAATTTTCAATATCTTTATATGAAAACTCAAATAGTGTTGTATACCCCCCCCCTTTGCTTAAGGTTACAATTCGTAATATTTTTTACGAATTTCTGCCGAATTTAACTCCGCTGTTGACAAATATAACAGGTCAAAAGAAATTTATGTACTTTTATATGTACTGCAAAGTGGTAAAAAGTGTATAAAAGTGGTTCAGAAAATATTTTCTTTTTTGTATAAAACCCAATGAACATAGATATTTATAGCCTATTTCATTGGTGCATAAAAATTACTATAACCCATTGCCCCACATATGCATCTTTTTTGCTATTATTAGATCGTAGCCGTCTATGATATCTATCTCGTTTGGAGCACGAAATTCATACTCTTCTAACATAGCTTTCACTGCCCCAATATCCATAACGCCTTTTTTCTCTATAATTATTATGTTTGCGGCATTTGCGAGTGTCAGATATGCAAGTTTTAAAATCATTTTTTGATTTTCGTGAGCGTAAAAAAAGTCTTTTAAAACAACTATGTCATGGTCTCTTGGAAGAGAACGAAACGGTTTTTTAAAATCTTTGACATGTTGTATGTTTGTGTATGGAAGTTTTAAATCTGCTTGTAAATTATTTTGGTCGTATATTACCAAATCAAATTTACCGCCTACATCCTGCATCGCCTTTTCAAATAAAAACGCTATATCATCTAAAGCGGTTGTGACATGCAGATAGTGATTGCCCGGAAGCGGATTAAAAAGCTTTTTAAATTGTTCTAAATTTGTCATAAATTCTGTTTATCAATACGCCAACTCATTAAGCTCTCTAAACAAAAACGCTTCCATGATTTCATCGATGTTTCTTTGCGTATGCGCCACTAAAATCATCATGTTAAGCTCGATAAAAGGCCAAACATACTCGTTATCATCCATCACTATTAGTACTTCGCTAAAATTTTCAAAGCCGTCTTTATCTTCATTAAACGCAACCTCGACAACTTCACCCTCTTCTAAAAGTATCTGAACCCAGCTTTTTGCATCATCTATTTTTGTTATGGCTGCTTCTTGTGCATCCTGAGAACTCATCGGAATTAAAATATACATTTTACTTTTCTACCTTTGACTCATCAAGTGCGATTGCATCGTTATCCATCACGCCTATACCTCTTTTCAAAACATTTTGAGCTATCTCTTTGGCATCATTGAGCGAGTGCATTTTGTAAGTTCCGCACTGGTAAACATTGAGCTCCGGAATATCTTTTTGCTCTTTAACTTTAAGTATATCTTCCATAGAAGCTCTCCATGCCTCGGCAACGTTAGCTTCATCGGGAGTGCCTATAAGACTCATGTAAAATCCCGTGCGACAGCCCATTGGAGAGATATCTATAATCTCTACACTATCGCTATTTAAATGGTCTCTCATAAATCCTGCAAAAAGGTGTTCTAGCGTATGAATTCCCTCAGAAGACAAAATCTCTCTGTTTGGCTGAACAAATCTTAGGTCAAAGACGGTTATATCGTCCCCTTTTGGCGTTTTCATCCCCTTTGCACGACGAACTGCAGGGGCATTCATAATTGTATGGTCAACTTTAAAACTGTCTAATAGTGGCATATGCTTTCCTTATATTTTTAGTTATTGTAACATTTATAATCGAAATAAAAAATTACCCCTCATTCTACAGATATCAACTATTTTATTAATCACAATTTAATTCTGTTACAATTTTGTCATTTATTAACATTTTTATAATAATAGTTATGATAGAGTGCTTATTCTTTTTTTAAATCAGGAAATTAAATTATGAACTTAAATTTAAAATCGAAATTACTATTGTTATCGACTATTCCTCTACTTTTTGTTATAGCTCTCTCTTCTATGGTTTTATTTGAACTCTATAAAAATAAAACAAATCTTTCACTTACAAAACACCGTATCCTTGAGGCTGAAGCAATATCAAAAGTAATTCACTCTTTACAGATTGAGAGAGGTTTGACGGCAGAACTTATTGCCAGCGACAATCTTAATGAAAAAGATGAAAAACTAACGGCAGCAAGAGAAAATTCAAACAAAGCAATCGAAAATGCAAAAGTTATTTTCTTAAAAATTACCAAAAATAGCGATAACTACATCTTAAATATTTTAAAAGACATTAAGTCAAGAGCCGATGCACATTTAATTTCTTTACCCGTAAAAGATGCTAAAAACTACTATACAAAAAACATATCTTATCTTCTTGATTTTATAAAAATCATACCTACTATGATGAATGACAAGGAGAATAGAAATTACATCCAAGCGCATACCTATCTTACCTCTGCAAAGGAGAACATGGGACGAACCAGAGCAACATTAATGGATGTTTTTATTACAAACAAATTTTTAGATGATACTTTTATATCGGTTAAAGAGTATCAGAAATTATTTGAAGTTGATATAGAAAACTTCAAAATAATAGTCCCAAAAGATATGCTAAATTTTTATAATAATACTTTTGGTGGTGAAGCTGTAGATGAAACATACAGAATGATAAATATTGCTTTAACAAATAAAAATAGTAAAAATTTCTATGTCGAGCCATCTTACTGGTTTGAAAAATCAACACAGAGCATCAATCTGCTAAAAAAAGCAGAAGACGAGCTTTTTAACAAAGTAAATCAACTTATAAATGAAAAATTAGATACTGTTTTTTACAAAATGGTATCTCTAATATTCTTTTTAATCGCTTCATGTGTGGTCGTTACGACTATGGTTGTCTATACCATAAGACAGATTCTCTTCTCTGCAAATATTCTAGAAGACAAGTATTCACTCTCGGATGCACTTCTGGGTCAATATAAACAGACCGTTGATAGAAGCTTCATCGTCTCAAAAACAAATGCTAAAGGCATTATCACTTATGTAAACGATGAATTTTGCAAAATAAGCGGTTACTCGAAAGAGGAGCTTTTAGGAAAGCCTCACAGCATTATAAGACATCCTGATATGGAAAAAGATGTCTTTAAAAATATGTGGCATACCATAAAACATCTCAAACAGCCGTGGATCGGTGAAGTTAAAAACCGCAATAAAAACGGCTCATCCTACTGGATGAAAGCTATCATAAATCCTATTATGGACGGAGACGGCAATATCGTAGAGTATATAGGTATCAGAACAGATATAACACAACAAAAGCAGATAACGCAATATTTTGAAAATCAACTCAAACTCTCAAATAAAAATTTTGATTACTCCATACATCTCTCAAAAGAGTATGAAAAAGCTATGGACATGAGCACCATTCTCTCAAGAACTGATAAGAACGGAATCATTACTTATGCAAACGATAAATTTTTAGAGATTAGCGGTTACGAATTGAGAGATATTATCGGTAAAACTCATCATGTCTTAAGCTCTACAGAGACATCAACGAAGATGTATAAAAACATTTGGGAAACTATAGGAAGTGCAAATGTATGGCAAGGCATTATTAAAAATAAAACGAAACAAGGTAAAGATTTTTGGACAAAAACAACAATAATTCCCATTAAAGATTTAGATGGCAACATCGTAGAATATTTGGCTATACGGTATGATATAACAGAGATAATAGAACAAAGAAAAGAGTTTGAAAAAAAAGCAAAAACAGATCCGCTGACCGGATGTGGAAACAGGTTTAGGCTTAACCAAGATATGCAAAAACTTGAAAATCTCTCTGCGGCAATTTTTAACATCGACAACTTTAGACAAATCAATGATTTTTACGGACATGAATTCGGTGACTTGATTATCAAATCAATTGCAGAAAAAATATACAATGAACTCTCATATGATGAAAATTTCAAGTTTTATAGACTTCAAGGAGATGAGTTTATCACTCTTGCTACCAATTATTCAGAAGAGGCATTAGTAGAAAAGGTTAAAAGCATACTTGATCTTATCAAAGAGAAATTTAGCGTACAAAATGAAGAGATACTTATATCATGCAGCTGCGGAATCTCCTTTGAAGATAAAGAGCACCTCCTCTCAAGCGCTAACATGGCTCTTAAAATCGCAAAAAAAAGCAATGCCGACTACTTAGTATACGATGAGTCAAAATCTCTTAACAAAATGTATGAAGAGAATATTCACTGGGCGAAGAAACTCTCTGATGCCATCAAAAAAGATAATATCATCACTTACTATCAGCCGATTGTAAATAACTCTAATTTAGTTTATGAGAAGTATGAATCTTTAGTACGCATGAGAGACGGTGATAAAATCATCTCTCCGTTCTTT
>Ga0074197_1000944_pt1 | contig 29277 bp, 24 predicted proteins | sample EPASupsiteSAE305_FD_64526 | JGI IMG/M metagenome (GOLD analysis project Ga0074197, IMG submission 64526) | Bioremediated contaminated groundwater microbial communities from EPA Superfund site, New Mexico - SAE3-05 reassembly with SPADES | ecosystem: Environmental > Aquatic > Deep subsurface >...
GCTGTCAAAGAGCGGGCTCATCTCGGAAAGTGCCTGATCAGCCATACTGCGAATAGCACGCAGGGGATGATCCTTGGGTACAAATGACTCAGGCGTCACATAGGCAAAAAGAGCTTCATTCTGGACATCAGTTCCGCGCATAACTTTCCTCAATCAAACCGGAGTGTTGTGCGCACAAATATACTAAAAAAAGGCTGTTTTTACTACTTCAATTTCAACAGCCTGCTAAAGCGTGTTGACGAGACCAATGCTTTTCGTGCAACACAGATTCTGGATTCGCGAGATGGAGGATTAAAAAATGCCCCATGATCTAATAAATGCATTTAAGACCGCTGGTGAAGAACTCGGCCTGAAGTGTCTAGATGTCGAGCAAGCTGATAATTGCTTTAGATTTGGAAATATATATGTGCTTATCTCGTCATTAGTAATTTCTACAGACACTGAACCCTCAAGTTTAAGGGATAACTTTATTTCACAAGTGGAACAACAATTACAAAAAGCTTTGAATTTTCGACAACAGTTACCTCAGGCGATGGTGAACGACCTGAATGTGATCTTCGTTTTGGAGCCGAAAGAATCAAATTTCAAGACATTGAGTGACTTAAGCAATGAAATCGAACGAGATGATCGTGTCTGTCGAAAATTGGTATGGTTGAAAGGTCCAAATGGAAAATCTGTAGAAAGCTTTCTCGACAGAACATTTCTTGCCCGCCCATGGGCAAGTGCATCACCAGCGACAGCAGACGCTTTACTCCCACTTACGGAAAGCTTTGTGGGGCTTAGTAATGATGAATTGTTTGATGCATTGATGGACGAGGAGCTTGACGGTGAAGAGTTTGTACGAAAACTGATGACAATAATGGGGGGTAACGGTGAGCAATGAATTGTTCTTAAAACATATAGGTATTCCCTCATTCAGAAATTACATAAGTGATTTTAAACTTGATATTCCTGATGAGCCAAGTCTTACAGTCCTTGTCGGAGCAAACGGCTTGGGTAAAAGTAGTATACTTCATGCAATAGAATGGGGCTTGACCGGGAAAGTTGAGCGTATTGAGAAGGCTGATGCCACAGCCAAAGAGAGGATAGCTGCTGTTGGAAATAGCTCAGCCGTAAAACTGATATTCAGTGATGGGTTTGAAATTGATCGTAATCTTAAGTTGACTGGCAACAATTTCAGCGCGTTGGATAAGGAAATTCGGAAACGGTTGGTTCATGAATCATGGTCTAACTTGAGTGATATAGTCGCTAGCCTGCAATTTACCCATTTCAGAGGGCAATGTGCATTGCAGCATTTTGCGAATCAGGATGGCAAAGAGAGGTACCGCAGGTTAGAAGGTGTTTCGCGGATAGGTCAACTCACAGCAATTCAACATAAGCTCGGAAGACAAAAAACCGATAATGCTTTCAAAAATGTGAAAAATTCCATTGAAGATAGAATGAAAGTATTGAGAGAAACTCATAATAGGTTCTCAGAGTTACTCAAACAAAAAGAAACATTAGCTTCACTTGCCAGTGCAGAGATGGCTATGGAACCAAAAAAGATTCATGTTGAGTTATTGAAAGCAAGTAAACAATTACGCGAAATAGCATCAAGCATGTCGTTTCAGTTACAGGAATATACTGAACCAGACAACATTCCATTGTTTTTAGAAAAAAATCAGGCCGATCTTCATGCAATTGAAATTGAGTTAAGTACCAAAAACGAAAGCCTCCTTAAATGGCAGAACGACTCTGAGGAGTATATGAGTTTGCTCATATCGTTGGTTCAGCTTACAGAAGATGAGCAGGCCATGATTGAGAAACAAAAAAACATCACTGATGAACTGGGAGAAACCAAAGTTCGCTTAAGTGATGCAGAACTTTTGTCTGCTGCAGCTCACGAAAACTTGAATGGCGCTGTATTACGATTGTCTCGATTGCAACAATTGCAACGCGATTTAAACGAATTATCAAACAATCAAGAACGATTTGCAGCGGCAGAAAATCAATATAATAACGCACGGACTAGTTTTGCTTCTCACGAGAAAGAGTTCCACAAAGCTGAAAATGACTTGATTGCAGCCATAAAACTTACGGATGAGTATCATAAGTTACTTGCAGAGCAAAAGTTATGGCAACAAGCAAAGGTCATACAAGATAAATTGTCTTTAGAAATGAGCTCACTCCAGCAGATCAGGTTATCTAATGAAAGTGCTAAAGCAAATGAAGGCCAATTAGTTAAAAATGAAGAAATTAATTATCAGCTTATTAAAAGGCTGGGGGATTTGCGGATAGACTTGGAGGCCCAATTACGAGAGGCCAGGCGGAATACGGAGGTAATATTTGCTGCTGTTGTGAGCATTGCTAATGCTTTAAAAGATAGTGATTTGGACTGCCCAGTGTGTAGGACTTTACATGCGCCTGGGAGGCTTAAGGAACTTGCTCAGAGTGCCACCGCTACAAGTGATTCACTAGTTGTAGTACTGGAAAAACAGTTAAAAGATCTCGACAGTCAGAGCTCTGAAGCATACCGTCAATTAGAGATTTGTAAATCAAAAAGAGCTGCAAATGAAATTTCATATGCACAAGAGAATGAGATTCAGAGAAATGTAGATTTATTAGTTGATGAACTGCGTAAAAACGAATTTTTTAGATCGTTTGAAGTAGCAAGCTTTGAGGCAGTTTTGGTAAAAGGTCTTGCCGAAATTAACTCGCGCATTGAAAGTTCAAAGCAAACTCTGCCTTCTGCTGATGAGCTGCTACAAGTGCAGAAAGCTTTTGATGAAGCAAAAGCAACGTTAGCTGGTGAAACAGTTAAAGTACAACAATTTGCTGATACGTTGACTGAGCTTCGTAATGTAGTGGAAGTATTAAAGGGAAGAATCGATACGGCAACAGATGATCTGGATATAAATACTGGTGATCTGAACAAATTAGGACTCCTGATAGATGCGCAGGCAAAATGTCAGGCACACGAAGAACAGTTGCATTCGGAGCAAAAGAAAAATGAAGCTGAAATCCAGGATTTAGTCGATAAAAAGACTGAATCGCTGAAACAGGTTGCGTCTGAATTACAAGAATTAAATCGAATACGTGCAGATAAAAATGAGTACAAGCAAAATGTCGAACTTCGTTGGCTTAACTCCGGTTATTCAGGTGAACCTACGAATAACAACGTAAAATCGCAAATTCAAAATTTAGAGGAGACCGCTACTACAATTGGCATAGTTAGGAAAAGGCATGACGGTTTACTAAATGCTTATAAATCATGGAATCAACAGACTGAGTTGCATGAGGTTGAAAATAGATTGACAACCTTATTTTCAATGTATAGCGCAAAAACAAAAGACGATTTCATGAAGTCACTCGAAAACGAAGAAAGAGCTAATGCGATTCAATATTCGAATTTTATAAAGGCCGAGCAAATCCGTGATTCACTTAAAGTGGATATAAATACAAGACTATCTAAAGTCAAAACAGAAACATTCCAGCCGCTGAATACCGTATTGGATAAATTTTGTTCTGCGATGTTGACTGGATGGGAGCACCAAATAATTACGGATGCGGTAATCAATAAGTCAAGCGCAGCTGCTGATTTATTGATTCCAGTAGAAGGTGGAAAATATCTTTTACCTCAACTTACCTTGAGTGAAGGCCAAATGGCGGCTGTAGAGCTTTGTTTAATGTTCAGTGCAAGCGAAACCTACCCCTGGTCACCCTGGAAGGCTCTTTTATTGGATGATCCCTTGCAACATAACGACACCATTCATGCAGCATCTTTCATAGATGTTGTGCGGAATATGATCAAGGAAAAGGGGTATCAAGTTGTTATTACTACGCATGATGTAGACGAGGCCGGGTATTTTCTGAGGAAATGTCGAAATATGGGAATTTCTACTCAATATTGTCACCTGTTATCAAGGGTAGATGGCAAAATGATGTTTACTACAAACAACTGACGGATCAAGAAAAGCCCACTTTATAACCTTCAGGAGAATTAAATACAATTGACGACTCGCTTTATCCACACCGCCGATATCCACCTCGGCAAGACATACCGAACATCAGCCGGTGAAGCCGAGCGTTACGAAGACTTCTTCTGCATGCTCGGCAACATTATTTCTGATGCTATTACCAAACAGGTGGATTTCGTCCTGATTGCCGGCGACCTGTTCCATACCGGTCAAATCCTTCCTCGAACCTTTGCCCGTACCATCGAAACCCTGCAACCCTTGAAAAACGCCGGTATTCCCTGCATTACCGTGGAGGGTAACCACGACTGGATTCACCGCCGGGACAGCATTTCGTGGATGGAGGCGTTGTCGCAGATGGGGTACATCCGCCTGCTGCGCCCCTCGCGGACGGATAACGGCGGCTACGAATTCGACCAGTTCGATCTTGAAACCGGCATGGGTGGGCATATCGATATCAAGGGGCTCAACATCTACGGTGTCGGCTATATCGGCACTCAGGCGGGGAACCATGTGGCCCGCATTTGTGAGGCGGTCACTACTGAGAACAACCTGCTCCTCTTTCACGTGGGCATTTGGAAGTACTCGCCGGTGGAGATCGGCAACATGCAGCTGGATGAAGCGCTGCCATTAGCGGATAAATTCGGCTACGTGGCCTTAGGACACGGGCATAAATCCTACATTATTGCCACGCAGGAAGGCCGTAGCTATGCCTTCAACCCTGGAGCACCGGAGCGGGTAAACTTTGGCGAGGAGAAGTACGATAAGGGGTACTTCCTGGTCACAGTAGAGGATGGCGTCTACCAGCACGAATTCTGCCCAACCTCACCTCGGCCAATGCTGGTTGCCACAATCAGCTTGGATGGTGCAACCTCTGCTGACGCGGCGCTGGAGAGTTTTCGCAGTCAGGTTGCCGAGATGTTGCCCACAACCGGCGATGACCGTAAGCCGTTGCTGGAGGTTAGGCTTACCGGCAGGGTGTCGTTCCACCCCTTTGAACTTGGACGGGAACGGTTGCGGCTGGCGCTTGATGAGCTGTGCAACCCACTGCATGTGGAGATCAAGAATCACCTGTCGCTGGTAACCAGGAGCGTTGAAGGAGAAGAAGTAAAGCGTAGCCTGTCCGAGATTGAGCGTGATGTGCTAGGAGAGCTGATTGCTTCAAACAGCAGCTACAAGGACCATAGGGACGAACTGGTCAGCCTGGCAATCACCATCCGGGACATGGTCGCAAGAGGAGACGTTGAGGGTGAGGAGTTGCTAGGGCTCTTCATACGCGAGTCATAACATGCAGATACTTTCCATCCATCTCAAAAATATTAAATCCCACCGTGATACGGAACTTTCTTTTTCTTCCGGCATTAATGTGCTGGCCGGTCCAAACGGCGTTGGTAAGAGCACAATTTTCGAGGCTATTGGTTACGCCCTCTTCGGCGTTGATGCTAAAGATTTTGTTTCAAATGTGGATCGTTTTCTCTCCATAGGCGCTAAAAAGGGAGAGGTTAGCATTGTCTTCCAAGCCGACGACGAAGCAACCTACCGGGTAAGCCGTACTGTGGGAGCCGGCGCCAAATGGCTGCTGGCTAAGGAACTGTCCGGCAGTTTTGAGGTAGAGGACCATGCCAAGGCTGATGAAACAGAGGCGCGGATTGCCGAGCTGCTGGGGCTGGCTAACGGCAGACCGTTGGCTGAACAGTTCAAGCTGGTGATCGGCCCGTTTCAGAACGATTTTCTTGGTCCCTTTGTTATCAGGCAGCCGACGAGACGACAGGAAGCGTTCGATGAGATTCTCGGCATCGATGCGTGGCGCAAGACTTACAAGGGAACCAGCAGCTTGCTGTCGGCCATTCAGGATAAGGTCAACGTCCTGCTTGCTGAAATCCGAACCAAGCAGGAACAGTTGGTCGTTTTGCCGGACAAGGAAGCAGAGCTCACGGCAATTAACTCCGAGACAGCCCACAAGGCACAGCGGCTCAAGGATGCCAGCGCGGCACTCACACTAGCTGAGAAACAACTCGGTGACCTAGACCAGCAAGACAAGGCAATCACAGCCCTTCGTAATGAGCAGCAAATTCTAGAGAATCGACTAAAGGATGGAAACATTAAGATTGCCGACCAGAAGCTGCGGGTGGCGGAGTCCGAACAGGCAGGAAAGCTCGTTACTGCCTCTCAGCCCGGCAAAGAAGCATACGATAAGGCCGAAGCGCAGTTAAAAATCCTCCGTCTGAAGGAACAGGAGCGGCGGGTTGTCGAACATGAAATAGCTGGTCTGGAGAAAGAGGCAATACGACTTACCCAAAGCCTTGACCATGAACGTAGCGAGATTGAAAAGACAGGCAAGCAACTGACGGAAGAGCAGGAACGGCTTGCAACAGCACGCCGGGATTTGCAGGCCAATGATCAACTTGTCAAGGTGGCTGACCGCTTGGCCGAGTTTCGAAGCACGGCCGAGAATCTTCGTGGTCAACGGTCGCTTCTGGACGGGCGGCGCGAAAGCCTGCTAGAGGGTAAAGAAAAACTGTCCGAGGGGATCTGCCCGTTCTTCCAAGAGGAGTGCCGCAATATTTCTGGTAGCACATCCCGTGATGTGTTCAGCAGCCGACTTGCAGACCTGGAACAGCGCGCAACAGAGTTGGATGGTCGCATTAATGAGCTGGTATGTCAGGTTAAGGAAGCAGAGGCTGCCGATAAGGAGCTGAATGCCCGCAAGGTACGACTGCAGGAGCTGGATAAGCAGGCAGTGACCCTTGAAAAGAAACAGCGTCAGAACCAAGAACGAGCTGCCGACTTATCGATCCTGACAACACAGCAAGCCGAGGCTATTAAGCTGTCAGATGCACGCAAAGCAGCTCTGCAGGCATTCAAGACCCTTGATCAGGAAATCGCTCAGTCAACACAAGAACAAGCAAAAAATCTGGCGGACCGTGACGCCTTCACCACGAATCAGGTGGTTGCCCTTGATTTGGGCAATCGCACCCAGCACCTGGAGAAGATGCAGCGCTTGCTGGCTGAACTGCAACAACAGTTTGCGGCTAGGAAGAACGAGCTTGCTGGCCTGCAGGACGCTTATCAGCAGGAGCGCCACCAGGAGGTTCGCAAGGAGAAGGAACAGCTGATGACTGAGGTGGCTACCCTGCGCCAGCAGCTCCTCGAGTTGGAGAAGAACGCCAAACGTCTGGCAACCGAAATTGAGCAACTTTTCAGGGTGAAGGCGGAAATTGAAGCGAAACAGACCGAAATAAAAGGATTTGAAGAAAAGGAAAAACTGGTCAAATTCCTCCGCAACCAAGTTTTTAAGAACGTTTCCAGCCAGCTTTCAGAGCGCTTCCGAGAAGAGATTAGCCTGCGAGCCGACCGGATCTATCGGACCATTGCCAAAGAGGATGAGGAACTGCATTGGGGAGATAATTACCAGATTGTTCTCCGTGATCTTCAGGATGGGACCATGCGCGAACGGACCGACGACCAACTCTCCGGTGGTCAGATGATGAGTGCAGTGGTGGCTCTGCGTTTAGCGCTCCTGCAGACCATTGGTGCACGGGTTGCTTTCTTTGATGAACCGACCTCAAATCTCGATGCCGCCCGCCGGGAAAACCTGGCCCACGCCTTCCGCGCCATTGATGTGGGTAGGGAAGAGGTGACCGAACACTGGTACGACCAGCTTTTCCTCGTCAGTCACGACGTTGCTTTTACGGAGATTACGGATCAGCTTGTTGATCTGTCGAGTGGGCTCTAAGGACGAGATATTTATTCCATCGTTCACCTCGGGCACTAAAATTTTAACCTTTACCGAGACAACGGATCAAATCATGGGGGTGGAGACTGCGGGAGCAGGTTTGACTTTCTGGTATTTGGCCCTTCACCTAAAAAGACAATGACCTCCCTCTCCCGCGCGCCCGGCGCGGTCTGGACCTATAACGGCAAGATTGAAGGAGAAGGTTGAAGTATGAAACAAATGCCACTTGCTGATTACATCGGCATGTTTGCGCGGCTGCGACGAGTCAAATCCCGTCAGGGGCACTGGCCAGATTCGGTAAAAAAGCAGGCCCCGCACAAGCCACTGCTGTTCCTGGCAGTGCTGGGCCTTGTCCATCGCGGTGTTATTACAACGCCGTTCATCGACGTCACCGCCGATCCGGTGGGAGCTGAACGACCTGCTTAACCTCTAGCCGGCGCCGGGAATGGCGGCTATAATTTGATACCGACTATGACACGAATGAAACCATACCTAAAAAGAAGATCTCTTGCACCGGAGGCAAAACCCCAGGAGAGTCCTCTCAAGGCCATTCTGCAGTATGCCGCAGTGCCGCTTACCCTGATAACCGCGCTGCTCTATCTCCTCGGCCAAGTTCATTACGGGGCATACCGCTCCTATTGGGGGCTGCCGGAGAGCCTCTTCCCCCTGTCCAAAGATCAGTCCCTGATTAACGGTTTTTTCCGCTCATTGTACTACAGTACAACCATGCTCCCGACCATGCTCTTGGTTATGATCGGGCTGGTAGTGGCCATGCTCACCGTCATTGTATCAACCTATCGCCCCATCTTTGAGCGCTTTTCCCGGGCACTTTCAAAGGTTGTCCCGGTGGCACGCAAGCATGTCATCATTACTTCGGCACATGACACGGCGATGGACGGCATTTCCCTGGTTGCCTGCGTGATCTTGGGGCTGTTTCTTCTGCTTACCGTCGTATTCCCCTGCAAGTGGGTAGCCGATCAGGCCAAGGAGAGTGCCAGGCAAGAACACCAGGAGATCCTCGCCGGCAAGGAAAGCGGCAAGCAATTTTCCGCGTGGGCAGTCCTCCAGGTCAAAACTGATGCCACGACTTTTGCCGCCTACTCGGGCCACCTGATCCAGATCTCGGCCACCCACGTTGCCCTCTACGACAAACAGCGAGGCTTGCTGATCTTTCCGCTGGCCAACGTGGCCAGGATCGAGATCCCCGAGCGCAGGCCCGGCGGTAAACGCTAGCGTAGCGCATGACCACCCACTCACTCACCCACCACCAGTTCACCTGCCCTCACTGCGACGAGCGGACCTCCATGCTGCTGGAGTTATCGGCTGGCGCCCAGCGCTACGTCGAGGACTCGAGCTCTGCGAAACCGATAACGGGGGGCTCACACAAAAGGCCGTCGCTCTTTTGGCTGAGGCCACCGCATTGCAGGGAACGCTGCATCTAGCCGGAGTGCGCGATGAGTACCGCTCACGGCTGGAGCAGGTTGTTCTGTTGGCCACACAGGCGCTGGGCAACGCGGTGGAAAGCCGGGAGGTTACCTTGCTCCATTGGGTGCTGGTTCAGGCTTTCGGGGCCCGGGCAGAGGATGCACGCTATGGCGCCGGGCAACTCTCTCGTGGTTCTCAGCGGGCCCCAACACTGGAAGATTGCGAAGACGGTTGGCAGCGTGTCGAGCAGATCGTGTGCACTGCAGAAAAGGCGGCATTGGCGGCCGCAGGATTTGCCCAGCTACTTGATACGGCCAGAGCGAGAGAGATTGCCCGCAGAGCTGATCTTGCCGCAGTAGCCGCCCGGAACATTGTCCTGGAACGGAATCGCTCTTACACCTTCCATGCCGATCCCGGTTTTTCGTTTGGCGAAGGCTGGTACCTGACTGCTGCGGCACTGTTTGCCGGCCTTTCGATCCAGATCAGACCCGGAGCTGTCCAGGAACTGCAGGCCAGACGATTCCTTTGCGATGCCGGGTTGGAAGGAGCCTTACGCCCCTATCGGTCCCGTCCGGCGAGTCCCAAGCACCTGACCCATATCATTGCCGCGGCTTTTCGCGCCGACGCGCCAGGAGCACAGCACATCCTGCGCTCTGCCTTCCTGGGAAACGAATCACCAGCGGCTTCCTTACGATCATGGATCGATGGCAAGGCGGGAGGGAGGCCGGAACAGAAGGTGCTGCTCTGGGTTCGAGCCGGTGGCCACGATGCCCAGCGCAATACCTGTTTCAATGAGTTGCGTCAGGTTTCTGAACTGGTTGTGAATGCCGGGCTCATACCCATCTTTTTCGGCGATGCTGTTCCCGCAGACCTTGTGCCGCCAGGCGCAGTCAATCTGGCCTTCTGCTGGAAAGAGCCGCTCTTCCAGGGACCGGACATGCGCCGGGCTCAGCTGCACCTGTTTGAAGAGTTGCGATGCCGCCACGGCCTGGTGGGCCAGATTGGCGTGACCACTGCCGGCATGGACGGACCGGCGCTGATGGGATTGCCCACCCTGTATCTTACCCAGGAACACAACGTCCGGCTGGGCAAATGGGTGGGAGCCGTTCCGGGATATCAGGAGGTCGTGCGGGAACCGGGCTATTTAGCCATCATTCGCACCACCCTGCAGCAGTGGCAGCAAAGCAAAAAGGCCCCTGAGTGATTCAGGAGCCTGAGAAAGTACGCGGGGGATCGCGAAGTTATTCAGGAGGTCTGTCTGGCCGCATTAAGAAGGGCATAGGCCATGGCACGGTCACGGTAACCAAGAGTATGTACCAGCATGTCAACAGCCGCTTCAAGGGAGACCCTCCCTGATGTGAACAGTGTAACGACTGTACCGAATGCCATCCGGCTCACCTTCTTTCAAGACCACTCTCGCTGCACAAACATTATCGAAATACCCTGTTACTTATCTTTTCGTGCATCCGGGGCAGAGACTTTAGCCTTCTTCTCTTCAGTTGCAACCCGTTGTCAGGATACGGTCTTGAAGCCTGCCATTTCCTGTTCAAGGCTCTTGATTTGACGAGAAAGACCGCTGACCGCCTCCTCCATTACCCGGGTGGTCTTGAGGTTGCCGGTTGCCGCCTCTTCCATCTCCTCTGCCGTGTGGACGATCTGCTCACTGCCCTCCAGCTGCACCATGCAGGCCCGCCTGATCTCTTCAATCATCCTGACAATGGTCTCGGTTGAGTCTGCAATGGCAGAGCCGGCATCGTTGTGGGAACGGGCGTTGATATGGACATTGGTGGCCAGCTGGCGCATGCTGGCAGAGGCCTGGTTGATCACCTCGGCATCCCGGGTCTGGTGGCTTGATGAACGTACAATCTGCTCAACCATGGCCCCCATCTCTTCCATGGCAAGCCGCATCTTTTCACCCTGCTGGGCATGCTGCTCCGTGGCCGATGCGATCTCGTTGACCTGCTCGGTGGCGATCTTAACCCCTTTGACGATCTTGTGCAGGGCCTCTCCGGAACGGTGCGAAAGCTGTTCCCCCTCCACCACGGCCTGCTCTGAAAGGGTAATCGCCATAACCGCCTTGTCGGTCTCTTCCTTCACGCCATTGACGATCTCGGCAATCTCGCGGGTTGAAGCCGTGGTCCGGCGGGCCAGTTCCTTGATCTCGTGGGCCACCACGCCGAACCCTTTGCCATGTTCCCCGGCCTGGGCTGCAATGATCGAGGCGTTCAGGGCAAGCAGTTTGGTCTGCTCCGTCACCTCGTCAATCACCTGCAAAATGGTACCGATGCTGGCGGCATACACCGAAAGGTTGCCGATCGCCTGCTGCACCGTGTGGGAGGCACTGCGAATCTGATGGATGCCGCTGATGGTACTCTCAACCGAGGTATTGCCCAATTCCGCATCCCGCAACACATCAAACGAGATACGGGCCGTGGCCTGGGCGCTCTCTTCAATCTGGCGCACCGAACGTTCCATGTCAGCCACCAGCACGGTGGTACGGGTGGCATTTTCCATCAGATGATGCACATTGCCGTTGATCTCGTTCTGCCCCTCAGCCATCCTGACAATCGAATCACTGACCAGCTCAACCGAACGGAGCAGATCTTCCACCAGTTGATTTATTTCCACGGTGCTGGAGACCATCTGCTGGATAGAGGCGGCATTGGTGCCGGCAGCACCGGAAAGTCCCTCCACCGACGAGGTCACCTCTTCGACCGAGTGCCTGATCTGGCGGGCAGCCGCCTTGGTCCGGTCAGCCGTATCCTTTTGTCCCTCCGCCAGCGACAGCCCCTGGGCTGCCACGTTGCCGACGTTGGCACCGATCATCCGCAGTTCATCAACCGCGCTGCGGATGCTGGTCACAACCCCTCCCAGACGCTCCAGCATCTCGTTGAAGTTACTGTTCAGCATCCCGACTTCATCAGCTGAAAGATCGTTACCCCGCACCGTGAGGTTTCCTTCGGCAGCCTGGTCCATGACAGCAGCCAGGCGCTTGACCCGTGTTGCCAGTTTGCGGCTGGCCAGCACCAGAAAGACCGCCAGATAGATCAGCGCGTTGATGACAAAGAAAAAACGTAGACCATCCGAGGGAATCTGCGTTGCAAGACCACCGGCGAGTGAGAGCAGGATGCCGCTAACAAGCAGAATTCTGATGAGCTGAGATCCAAATCCGAGGTTCTTTGCCATGACGTTATCCTTACGCGATGCCTGGTGACGTGTCAGAGTGGTTTTCCTTATACCGCAAAATCACCGTAAAACAAACGGTTCTTGCATGTTAGGCCGTAAGCGGTCTTGCATTTTCCCATTCCGGCTCCTATACTGCCCGGACATTTTTCAGGAGGCGCAGCATGATTGAGATTAATTTCGACAAAATGGGCGGGCTGATACCAGCCGTGATCCAGGATTACGAGAATGGCGAAGTGCTGATGGTGGCCTTCATGGACAAAAAGACCCTTGATCTGACCCTGCGGGACGGCAAGACCTGGTTCTTCAGCCGTACCCGCAACAAGTACTGGATGAAGGGGGAGGAATCCGGCAATACCCAGGATGTGATGGAGGTATTGACCGACTGCGATGCCGACACGGTAGTAATCAAGGTCAGACAGAACGGCCCGGCAGCCTGCCACACCGGCAACCGCAGCTGTTTCTACGTCAAGTGGGAGGATGGTCAGTGGGTCGAGCATTCCAACCCGCTCTTCAACCCCGAGGAGGTTTACAAGAAATGAGCACCGTACTACGTTTCGGTATCCCCAAAGGAAGTCTGGAAGAGGCCACGGTCGATCTGTTCAAACAGGCCGGCTGGCAGATCGGCATCTCTTCCCGCAGCTACTTCCCCACCGTTGATGACGGCGAGATGAAATGCCACCTGATCCGGCCGCAGGAGATGGGCAAATATGTGGAGCGCGGCACCATTGATGTAGGAATTGCAGGCCGTGACTGGATTCGTGAAAACGACTCCGATGTGGTGGAAGTCTGCGAGATGGTCTACTCCAAAGTCTCCCGCCGCCCGGTACGCTGGGTACTGGTGGTGGCTCAGGACTCACCGGTTCAGGGACCGGAAGACCTGCAGGGTGCCACCATCTCCACTGAGCTGGTGGAGTTTACCAAGCGCTACTTCAAGGAGCGCAACATTCAGGTCAATGTCGAATTTTCCTGGGGCGCTACCGAAGCCAAGGTGGTTGACGGCCTCTGTGATGCCATTGTTGAGGTCACCGAGACCGGTTCCACCATCCGGGCCAATAACCTGCGGATCGTCTGTGACCTGATGGAATCGGTGCCGGTCATGGTGGCCAACAAGGCCGCCTGGGAAGACCCCTGGAAACGGGCCAAGATCGAACAGATTGCCACCCTGCTCAATTCCGCCCTGCGGGCCGAGGGGATGGTCGGCCTGAAACTGAATGCCCCGGCTGAAAAGGTGGAGGCGATCACCGGCATCCTGCCCAGTCAGAAGGCGCCCACCGTTGCCCACCTCTACAAATCAGACTGGGTTTCGATTGAGAGCATCCTGCCTGAAAAAGAGGTGCGCCGGATCGTACCGGAACTGCTGCGCCTGGGCGCCGAGGGGATCATTGAATACCCGTTGAGCAAGATCATCTGATACCCTGTGAAACAATCAAGCCCACATCATGCCTTCCCCGAAGCCATGATGTGGGCTTTTTAGCCATTACGGCCGGATAACGGTGAGTTTCAGATAGTAGCTGCAGCAGGCAGCGTAAGATGGAAACAGGCCCCGCCAGAGGTGTTGCCGACCTCGATGCTCCCCCCCATTTTACCTTCAATGATCATTTTTGACATATACAGCCCCAGACCAACCCCCTGAGACTTATGTTTGGTCGTAAAGTAGGGATCAAATATCTTTCCGCTGATCTCCTCTGAAATGCCGCCGGCATTATCCTCCACAGTCACCATGATCTGCCCGTCTCCCAGCTGCATGGCCACCGATATTTCCGGGGCGGTAATGTCGCGTTCCACCAACACGTCACGGGCATTGTTAAAGAGATTGAGTATGACCTGGGAAAATTCATTGGCACTGCCCTGGATCAGACCGTTAGGTTCCAGCTTCAGGTTTAAAGCAATTCCGGCAGTTTGAAACGAGGCCTGCACCAGCTCTACGGTTTTCGTAATGGCAACTGCAGCCTCGAAGCGATCGGAAGGCTGCCCTTTCTGGAAGAAATTACGGAAGGTATTGATGGTCTGAGACATATGCTGAATAATCTCCATGCAGCCTCTTGAAAACTCATCAATCCTTGTATCATCCAGCAACGACTCATCATAATCCACCCGCAGCATTTGAATCATGATACCCAGCTCATTCAGGGGCTGGCGCCATTGGTGGGAAATATTGGAAATCATCTCACCCATAGCCGCCAGACGGCCCTGCTGGATCATCATGGCATCCTTTTCACGGTTTCTCTGCACCTCGTCCTGCACCCGTGTCTCAAGGGTCCGGTTCAGGGCCTCAAGCTGGGTCTGTTTGACATGCAGCTCCTGTTCTGCCAGCACGCGGTCAGCGATCTCCGCTTCAAGCAGCAGCGCCTTTTCATGCAGCTCATTGTTTGCCCGGGCCAATTCAGCGGTCCGTTCCTCCACTCTGGATTCCAGCAACTCCTTTGCTTCCTGAAGCCTTTTCGTAAGCTCCCGGTTGTGCAGATGGACAGCAATGCGGGCCAGCAGTTCCTCCCGCTGAAAAGGTTTGGTAATATAATCAACAGCTCCAGCCTCAAGTCCTTTTACCTTGTTTCCCGTTTCCGCCAGGGCAGTCATGAACAAGACAGGAATATCGTGGGTACTTTTTAAGGCCTTCAGCCTGCGGCAGGTTTCGTAGCCATCAATCCCCGGCATCATGACATCAAGCAGAATCAGATCCGGCCGGGCATAGTCAGCGCGTTTGACAGCGCTTTCACCATCTTCCGCAACCAGAATGGTATAGTTAAAAGCCACAAGACAATCACGCACCACAGCGAGATTATTGGCATCATCATCAACGACAAGAATGACCGGCCGCCGTTCACCGGATGAAGTCACCTGCTGCCCCTCAGAAATCATGTAGCTGCTCCTCGGCATTGTTCTACCAGCGCCAGAATTGCTTTTGCCTTAAAGGCCTTTGCCAGTTCACGCAATCTTTCGGCAAAGCACCGGTAGGTAGTGTCCTGTGCCTCCAGCGCCGTTGCCCACGCTTCAATCTCCAACATATCGCCCATCATGGCTAATTCATGCAACACCTCCAACTCTGCTGATGGAGGAACCACAAACGGCTCATCGTCTTTCCATGATTTGGGCTCACGGTCATCTCGTGCGGTTGTAACCACCGCCGTTTCCCACTCAATCCCCAACAGTCCGGATATTTTTTCAAGCAGGAGGTCAATACGGATCGGCTTGGTCACAAAATCATCACAAGCGTTAACAAACGCCTCCTTATGATTACTATCCGTCACCGTGGCCGAGGCACCAATAATTTTTGTGGAGGCCAACGCGGTATCCTGTCGTAAAAGCCTGGCCGCCTCCAATCCGTCCACTTCAGGCATCACCAGATCAAGCAGGACCAGATCAGGCCGTTGCTCCGACGCCTGCAACAGGGCTTCCTGACCGTTCTGGGCCGTATCAAGATCAAATCCCAAAGGCTCCAGTAACGAAACCAGCAGGGCAGTATTCCCAACCGTGTCATCAACAACCAGAATTCTTTTACGTGGTCCCCGGTAACCGACAATATGGCATTCATTCATTTCCTGGGAAATTTCGTCGTCCAGCAATGACGCCAGTGGCACCTCCAACCAGAATGTGCTGCCTTTACCGGGTATGCTCTCCACCCCCATGGTACCCTGTATGAGTGTCAGCAGGCGCTTTGTGATATTAAGCCCGAGTCCGGTCCCTTCGCGGCCCTGCCGGTCATTGGTGAGCTGGGTAAACGGTTCAAAGATGACACCCAGTTTATCAGCAGGAATACCAATGCCGGTATCCGCCACCTCACAGCGAAATAGGCCGTCTCCGGCACGGCCATAGCTCACCCGCATGGTAACACTGCCCCGGCGGGTATATTTAACCGCATTTGAAAGCAGGTTCAGTAAAATCTGGCGCAACTTGCGCTCATCCCCGTGCACATACGCCGGTAACGGGGTTTCCGGTTCGTAGTGAAACTGCAGCTCCTTCTCTTCCGCCTGCAGTTTGGTAAGATTAAAGACCTGGGCAATCAGGGCCGGCAGATCGAACACGGCATCTTCAACATCCATCTTGTTGGCTTCAATTTTGCCCACATCAAGGATATCATTGATCAATGTCAGCAGATGTTCACCACTGTTCCGCATAATATCCAGCTGTTGCCGCTGTATATCCGACAGATTGTTATGCAGCCGGAGTATCTGGGCATAGCCCAGGATGGCATTCAGCGGTGTGCGCAGTTCATGACTCATACTTGAGAGAAAATCACTTTTAGCCCGATTGGCTGACTCGGCCTGTTCCTTTGCAATGGTCAACTCAGCTGTGCGTTCAGCAACCAGCTCTTCAAGATGATCGCGATGCCGCTTCAGCTCATCTTCCCGCTCCTTTATGGCACGGCTCATCCGGTTGAATTCTGCGGTAAGGCGGCCTATTTCGCTCTTGGGCGACAAAACGGGAACCTCCGGGTGCTCACCCTCCCGGACCTCTTTGACCGCATCGATGAGCGCATACAGCGGTCTGGTTGCCAGGGAGACAAACAGGTACAGCAACAGGGCACCAACAATAGAAAAAGCGACTGCCAGCATACTGCCCCGAATGATAATACGATGCTCGGAGCGGCTCATAACCTCCTTGGAAAGGCCGATCCTGACCCAGCCGATCTGTTCCCTGACCGTTGCATCAGCACCATTCCCTTCCAACAGGAAGAATCCCTCTGCAGCCTTAATCGTTATCACCGGCACAATAAATTCAAAGACGTCATCATGTTCGGAAAAGCTGATCAAGCGGTCACTTCTCAGTGTCAGGGGTGACGTCAACGGGTACTGCTTCCCTTCATGAAGCAGGATCTCAGAACGCTTGTTGAGGAATGAAACAAAGGCAACATCCTTGATCTCCATCAACGGCTGGGCAGAAATTTTCAGCTGTTCAAAATTTTCAGAGAGCAACGACAGCTCGGCATTCCGTGCAGCAATTGCAGCAATGGTCTCCCCTTTTTTGATGATTTCGCTCTTGAGAATCTTCCTCTCGGTTGAAATCGACTCAAAGGTATAAACCATTGAAATAATAACAATCATGGGAAACAGAAACAGCATCGCACGCCCCCTGAAGGTCAGGGGTACCAACGCCGCCAATCGTCCGGACAATCCTTGCTGCTGTTCCTCCGGCACCAACTGGTTGCTATGCATATCAGTATTTTTCATAACCGGAATGATCTCATTGATAGACCTTCTTCGCCTTCTTCAGCACCTCATCGGGTATTTCAACCCCCATTTTCTGGGCGGTATTGCTATTCACATAGAGGTTATACCGTCTGGGTGCGGAAGCAGGCAGCTCTCCGGCATCACCACCGTTCAAGATGGTTTGCACCTTTTCGCCGATCTGACGGCTGACGGCCTTGGGGTCAAAAACCAGGGCAAACAGCGAGCCCTGCTTCACATTGGCTTCTGAAATACCAAGCACAGGGATATTGTTTCTGAAGGAAAACAGGTACACACTTGACATGACCGGAGCGGTCAGCAGATTGGAATCGGGCAGCAGCAGCAGCGACTTGGCATCAGCAAGCCGGTTGACGGTAGTAACAAGCTCGGATGAGCTGCTGACACTATGCACCGCTACCTGGGCATGATCGTTACCAAGCAGGCTCCGCAACATGGACTGACTGCCCACGACCGACATCCGGGCGAGCGAGGGGAAATACCGCCGGACCGTCGTAACATATTCACTTACCGGAGGGGACATGTAGACCCCGGTAACATTTGACCTGCCGGACCTGGGCGGGACAACAACAAGGCCATAGACAACGGCAATTGAGGGCGGCAGCCGCAACGCTTCGGCAACGGCATCAGCACCCAGCGCAACGACAACTTCAGCACCTTCCCGCTCGACGATTACAGCAAGCCGCCCCCTGGTCTCCGAGACCGCATATTCCTTAACCTGTGACCTTACCGCCAGCTGAATGTCTGCCGCGACACCGGCCACAAAAGCATACTTGATATCGCCAACGACAAGAACTTTTGCAGCTTCAGCAGCAGTGGAGGAGAATTGCAGCACGCAAAGAAACAACAGTGCGATGACAGAATGGCGGCAATGTTTCACGGCTACAGAGAGATATAAAAAAAGAACCTTCAAACAGTCGTTCCCCTGCTAAAACCGGTATGACACAGTCACAAACCCGGATATCCCTTCACGGGGAAAATCTCCGGGAACCTTCGGTGCCGTCTTTGTAAGGTTTACCGCTCCCCCGGAGGTATCAGGATCTTTGTAGCGCTGGTCAAAGAGATTCCGGATCGTTGCTTGTATTTCCAAGGTTTTATAGAAGTTTTTAAGTGTCGCGGCCAGATCAACCGTCGTATAGGAGGGCATCTGCGGCCTGGTGTCGCCTGTATCCCGTGGACGCACTCCGGTCCAGAGCAGGTCGGTATGCAGGTTCAGGTATTTGGTCAAGGCGTAGTTGATACTGCCGGAGACACGCTGCGAAGGCACATAGGGCAGTCGTTTATTATTGCTGATATCACGCGGGTCCTGATAGGTATAGTTCAGCTTCCAATACAGGTCGGTCCCCAGTGATCCGTTACATCCCAGCTCAACCCCTTGTGTCTCGGTTTTACCGATATTGGCATTGAGCGCAGGCTGGCCTGCTGTGGTTGAAGGGACCCAACCGATCTGATCATCGATAGTGCTGATAAAGTAGTTCAGGTTCGCTGCAAAGTAGCGGTTTAAACGCCAGGCCACGCCAGCCTCGTAGGTCTGAATCCGTTCAGGTTTGAGGTTTGGGTTGCCGATCACCGTTGCATTGTTGATATTGTACAGTTCTTGAAAGTTTGGGGCACGGAACGCCTGACCATACAGCAGTTTCAGATCGGCATCCTCCAGAAAGCTCCAAACCAGCCCTACTCTCGGATTTATGGTATCTCCAAAATCACTGTAGTGGTCATAACGCAGACCGGCAGTCAGGTTGATTTGAGCCGGCAGCTGCCATTCATCCTGAAGATAGGCGGCAAAGACCTGGCGGGTCACATTCTTGTTCCAGTTAGCCACCTCCTGAACAGAAGCAAGCGGCGCACCGGTCAACGGATTGAAGTTGGCCAGTTGCTGAACATCATACTGACGCATTTCCTCAAAGGAAACCCCGGCAATCAGATGGTTTCCCGAGAACAGATCCCAATCCGTCTGTAACTCCCCGCCAATGGTACGATTCTTTACCAGCGGTTTGCCGATCATCCCGTTCGGAAAGAGGCCCATAAATCCGTTCGGGTAGATCTTCATGGTGGGGTCCTGCTCAAAATAATCGTAATAAAGCTTCAGGTTCGCTGAAAAATCATCTGTCAGCTTCAGGTTGTAAGCCAGCTCACCCCAATAGTTATCAACCTGGGCTTTACTGGAATCGTCCGTGAGGGCGGATACAATACCTACATACATCCCCTCCTGTTTGGTAAGATAGTGGCCTCGAAAGGAGAGATCACCATAGCCGACCTTCAGGAAGGCGTCTGTCTGCTTAAAGTAAAGATCAGGTGTACCGGGGGCTTTTGAAAACGGTGTGCCGGTCAGCGTATCAGCGCCAACGCTCAGCTTTGCGCCTTGCGACTGATAATGATCCAGACTGCCCACAACGGTAAGATTATCACCAATCGTCTTACCGCCAAGCAGGTTACCCTTGAAGCTGTCAAAACTCCCTCCGCCGGCCTTGGCCTCAAAGCCGTCTATTTCCTCGGCAGTGCGGGTAATGATATTGATGGTTGCCACAAAGGCGCTGGTACCGTAGAGAGCAGAGCCCGGCCCGCGTACCACCTCCACCTGCTTGATGTTCTCCATCGGGAGCATACCTGCCACACGGTACAAGGCGCTTCCGGTAAAATTTCTATTCAGAGAATGACCGTCGATCATGACCAGAATTTTTTCACTGAGCGAAGATCTGATGCCACGTACCTCGACCATATTCCCGCCAAACTCGGTGATGGAAACACCGAAGCCAGGCACCATCTTCAGTACATCCAGCAGATTGCGGGCTCCCATGTTTCTGATCTCGTCGGCGGTTATGATCGTAGCGATAGCAGGGGCTTTGCGTAATGAGGTGGGACGTTTGGTGGCGGTAACCAGGTCTTGCTCCTCAAAAAACATGAGCAGCTCTTTGCTCTCAGACGGATTATTGAGGGCTACAACCGTATCCGGCTGGGCCAGAGGGGCATCAGCCCCCTGAACCACTGTGCCAGCCCCCAGGCACAACATAAAAGATACGCATAGAACCGACGTCCTCTTTTTCATGGGGCTATCCCTCTGCGGTGATTGTGGTTACCCACTGTTACAACGTTAATTTTTTATACCATCAAATCTTCATGTGTAAAGTTTTTCCAGTGAAGAAATGCGGGAATGTATGGGTGGCACCTCTTCCGGATCGATAATAACATCCAATACGGTCGGAACCCCGGCTGCAAGTATGTCATCCATCAATTCCCGGTTTATTTCCCCCGGCGTCGTAATTCTGATCCCCCGGGCGCCTAATCCCTCTGCCAGTTTAACATGGTCAACCGGCTTAAACCCTGACGGAATCCCCTCCGGAATCCCGGCAAGCTTTCTGCCGTGGTACACCATTCCCAGCATGGCGTTATTCATGATCACCCAGATAACCGGAATATTGTAATTAACTGCCGTGGCGACCTCCATGCCGTTCATCAGGAAAGAACCATCACCCACCAGGGCGACAACCGGCCTGTCTCCTGCTGCAAGCTTGGCCCCGATCGGAGCCGCGACAGCAAACCCCATCGAGGCGAAACCGAGGCCGACATAAAATGAATAGGGTTCAGTTATCGTCAAATAGCGAATTGCCCAGGCCATACTGTTGCCGTTATCCGCAAAATAGAGCGTATTTTTTGGCAAGGCCTCGTTCAGGTCCATAATCAGGCGGTGCGGACTGTACAATGCTTTATTTTGCTTTCTCGTCTTTACCAGCAAAGCGGCCCTGACCTGTTCAACCTCTTTACGCCTGGTGTTTTCTATACGCCTGCCTTTCCTGATTCTGCCTATCTCAAAAACAAGCTCACGCAGGACAGTGGCAGCATCGCCTGCAATGCCGACATGCACATAGTAGTTTTTGCCGATCTCATTGCAGTCAATATCCACATGGATCAAGGACTTCATCGGCAGCAGCCGTTTATCCCAGCCCGAGGTCACAAATTCATTGAAACTGGTGCCCACCGCAAGCAGCACATCAACATCCCTTTTGAGGATATATTCCTTCGCAACCGGCGATCCCGCAAATCCAAGCACCCCCAGTGAGAGCGGATGCACCTCACTCAGTATCCCCTTTGCTTTTGGCGATGTAGCCACAGGGATATCCAGCAGCTCGGCAAGTTCCAACAGTTCTTTGTCAGCCCGTGAAAGGACAGTCCCCCAGCCGGCAACTATCACCGGCCGCTTGGCACCAAGAAGAAGTTGCGCAGCCTTTTTAACGGCCTCCCTGTCAAACCCCAACACCTGCGTAGTGCTGCAACGTTCATGACTGTCATCGGTCACCTTGCGCTTCATGATATCGGCAGGAAGATTAAGATGGACAGGTCCCTTTCTGCCGGTTAAGGCCAACCGGCGTGCCCTGGAGATCATCTCGCCCGCTTTGTTCTCATTTATAATGATGTCGCTGTATTTGGTGATCTGCCGGAAAATGCTGACAATGCCGAAGCTCTGAACTGAAAATTCCTGAATGGCCCCCTTGCCGAACAATGAGGTGGAGACCTGACCGGTTAACGCAATGACCGGAATGGAGTCTCCAAAAGCTGAGGCTATGCCGGTAATCATATTGGTTGCCCCTGGACCGGCAGTACTGCAACAAACCGCAATAACGCCGCTCACCCGGGCATACCCATCAGCCATAAAAGCGGCCCCTTCCTCATGCTTTGCCACAATCACCGAGATCGAGCTCTTGTACAGGGCCGTATTAAGTGACTCAATAGCACCGCCAGGGACACCAAACACACAGGTAACACCATGTTTTTCCAAAGACCGGACGATCACTTCCGCAGCATTCATCACCATTTCCCCTTAGCTTCAAATTTCAGTGCATGCCCGTTTGCCGGGTTCTCCAACATTTTTTATCTAATTTACAAACAAAACGAGCTATGGCATTTCTAACGCTATTATCGAAATATGCAAGCAGCAGCTCGGCACGCAACCACCACTCCATCCACAGGTACGCACATTGAGCACCCCAAAAAAGCCGGAACAGATCCACACCCGCATCTGGTTGGAAGAACAGGAGCCGGACAATCCGTTCGCTGCAAAGACGGCCTACTGTCACGGCTATGACGTCTACGGAGAACTGCTTGGCCAGGCCCGTTGGACTGAAATGCTCTATCTGCTTTTCAGGGGCGAGGCCCCCACAGACACCCAAACAAGGCTGTTGGATACCCTTGCACTGGCACTGGCCAACCCCGGCCCCCGTGACCAATCGGTACACGCTGCCATGTGCGGCGGTGTGGGTGGCTCCACTGCGGCCTCATGCCTGATTGCCGCCCTGGCCGTGGGCGCGGGGCAGCTTTCCGGAGGGCGCGAACTGTTTCTATCTATGGAACTATGGAACGCCTGCGGTACAGACCTTGCTTCCTGGTACACCAGATTTGCCATGCCCGCTGATACAACGGTCTCTCTCTGGCCGGCGCCTGCTCATCCCCCCGGATTTGACCCCCATGGCGTCAGCACCGCCACACCGGTACTACAGACGCTCACCTGCCTGGCAGAAATTAGTGACGCACCACTGCTCCCCTGGTTACAGGCACATCTCTCAGACCTTGAGACGGCAGCAGGCCTCCCCTTGGCCCTGAGCGGTGTGGCTGCCGCTGCCTTGGTTGACCTTGGTTTTACCCCTGAGCAGGGGGAGATGCTCTACCTGCTGCTACGTCTGCCCGGGGCAGCGGTCCATGCACTGGAACAAAAACAGCTTGGCTACAAAAAATTTCCGTTCTTTTCCATTGAGCTGGAGAATGACCCGGCCGGAGGCAGCCCATGAACGGTCCCGACTTTTTACAACAGCATACCGACCGCCTGAAAAGCCGTATGGGAGCCTGCTTCCCCGGTGAACGTGCCGTGTTCCGCGGCCACGACCTCCATGCCGAACTGAGAGACATGGATTGGGTTGAGCTCTTTGTCTTCGGCATCACCGGCCGTCGCTTCCCCCCTCAGCAGTTACGCCTGCTGCACGCCATCTGGGTCTATACCAGCTACCCGGACGCCCGTATCTGGAACAACCGGGTTGCGGCACTGGCAGGCAGCTCCCGCAGCACGCCAACACTTGCGCTTGCTGCCTCACTTGCCGTATCCGAAGCCACGGTTTATGGCGGATATCCTTCTATCAGCGCCTTTGATTTTTTTATGCGGACCAGAAAGAAGATTGCACAAGGCGAGCACGTAGAGGAGATTATTCATAGTGAGCGGCAGACACGGCGCATATACGGCTATGGACGTCCGATTACGTCAGCAGACGAACGTCTTCCCTGGCTTCTTGACCGCGCCCGCGAACTATGCCTGGACCAGGGGCCCTATCTGCGGATTGCCTTTGATGTAGAACGCGTGTTGCTGAAGGACAACCCGCTACTGCGGATGAATTATGCAGGCTTGGTAGCGGCGTTGTCACTTGACCTGGGGTTTTCGGCCAGGGAGTTTCACCTGTTCAGATTCCCCATGACGTTTGCCGGCATGCCCCCCTGCTTCCTCGAAAGTTCGCAGGAAACCGAAGGCGCTTTTTTACCCTTGTCCTGCGCCCACATCGTGTACGAAGGCACACCAAAGCGCTCATGGCAATCCAGGACCGCCCGACCGGCATAGCACCGATCCCGGCTCATCCCACCGGGCGACACGCATTCCTTCCCAACCGAAATCAAGAAGGTACTGACCCATGCTCACCTACACCATTACTGCTGATGACCACTGCCGCCGGCTGGAAAGCTGGCTGCAACGCCTCCTGCCCACCGCCTTGCCTGCCTACTGCCGCAAACTGATCAAGTCCGGCGCCTGCACCCTGAACGGCACCAAATCATCACCTGACACCCTGCTTTCGGCTGGCGCTATCATCAGCCTGAAGGAAAGCGGCCAAGTGCTGGAACTCCTGAACAGACCGCTACCACCGATTGACTTACTTTGGCAGGATGATCGCCTGCTGGCCATCAACAAACCGGCCGGACTGGCCATGCACCCCGCTGCCGAGGTGGATGAGAATCTGGCCGACATCGCCTCAGCCTGGCTGGAAAAGAAGGCCAACTACCCGGTACGGGCCTATCCGGTCAACCGGCTTGATCGCGGCACCTCCGGCGTGGTGCTGCTGGCTACCAGTTCATCCAACGCCGGTATCCTGGGCAGGCAGGTCAAGGAAGAAGGGCTGGACAAAATCTACCTGACCGTAGTGGAAGGGATGTTGGAAGGCATCGGCGAGATCAACCAAGCGCTGGATGGCAAGGAATCCATCAGCCGCTACCGCAGCCTGTCTGTTGGAGAGAGCTGCTCGTTTCTTCTGGTTGAACCGGTTACCGGCCGGACCCACCAGATCCGGCGCCACCTCTCCGCAATCGGCCATCCAGTGCTGGGAGACAAGCGCTATGATGCACAACCGCTGGCCACCTTGCCGGGCATTGCCCTGCACTCCTTCCGCACCAGACTGCAGCACCCCACCCCTGAGACACAGCTGACGCTCTGCGCGCCGCTGCCAACCGCACTGCGGGAACTGATCATCGAACGTTGCGGGATAAATGAGCATACACTGTTCACGCTACTGCGTACCCTGATCTGATCCACCAACAAAACCAGCCTGCCACAGACCGGTTGACGAGCTTCCAAGCTGTGGTAGGCTGTACTGCATCAATCCTGTCATATTGTTGGAGACCTGCCATGCACATCCAGCTTTACCGTCTGCTAATCCTTATCTCTTTAGTCCTGCTAATACTTCCCGGCTGCCAGAAAAAGGAATCGAACCGGCTTCTGGAACGATCTCGATCAAACCCTATGCCAGCCGCTGCTCCGGCAGCACCTGCAGCAGAAGCACCTGCAGATGCAGTTGCAGAGCCCGCAGGCAAGGCAGCCGACAAGCCCTCACAGCGTAAGGTAATCATGACCTATGACCTTACCCTTGAGGTCAAAGAAACCGTGGCGGTTATCCGCCAGATTGCTGCCTTGGCTGAAAAAAGCGGCGGTTTTATCGTCAGTTCGCAAAGCCATAAGGAATCGGACGGCGTCGTACGTGGCGAAATAAGCATCCGGGTGCCCAGCGGAAAAATCGGTACTATCCTTGATCAGCTCCGCAAGACCGGCAAGGTGGCAGCAGAACAGGCCAACGCAGAAGATATTACCGAGGGCTACGTGGACCTTGAAGCCCGGATGAAAAATGCCCGCTCCTCTGAAAAACGGTTGCAAGATATGATGAAGCAGGCCGGAAAGCTTTCAGATGTACTGCTGGTTGAGAAGGAATTGACCCGGGTGCGGGGTGAGATAGAGGCCTTTGAAGCCAGAAAACGGACCTGGGATCTGCAACTGGAGATGACGCTGATCAAGATCACCCTGACTGACCGCGCCGGAGCCCTGCCCACCTTCCAGCGGTTCTGGCACCCGCTGCACGGCTCACTTGGCGAGGCACTGGAGGGTTTTTCAAGCTCTTTGCGGGCCATGATCATCTTTGTAGGGGTAGTGCTGCCGTGGATAACGATCCTGCTACCGGTCTCCATCTTTATCGGGAAACGGATCAAACGCTGGCGGGAGACCAGAAGACAGCGGAAAGCGGCAAAAGCGGTAGAATAGTAAATTTGAAGCAGTAGCGAATCAATCCCAGCCAGTGCAGGGATATTTTTGCTGTTTAACGGCTAGCCGCAGTGTACCGCTTTCTGCAGAATCTTCTGGCAGTAGCTGTTAAGACTTTCGCCCAGCTGGGCCGCACGGATAGAAGCCTCTTTATGAAGATCAGCGCCTACCCGCAGCACAAAGCGCCCGGAATACTGCCGGTTTGCCGTAGCTGCTGGTAACGGTTTACCATCCGCCTGATACAGTTCAACCGTTTCTGCCACCACCTGACACAGCTCCTGATAGACCTTGGCTTCATCATCGCCATGAACACCGCCGCGCAACAAACCTGGGCAGGTGCCAACGTAACAACCATCTTCTTCAGACCACTCAACGACTTTCAAATATTTATCACTTGGTTTCATGTTTAACCTCCTCAAGTGCAGCCTGCACCTGTCGCACCTGATACAGCTTGGCATCATCACCCGCACCACCGGAAATGGTAATCGGCAACTGACAGCACGGATGCGTAAAGTTCCGGTGGCTACCTTTACCGCCCCTATCAATAAAACCGGCTTGTTTCAGTCGTTTGATCAGTTCGCGTATTTTTGGCGGCATGGGATGATGATATCAACATGATACTAGCATGTCAACAAACAGGAGAGGACGGCAAAGCACTGCTCTATCCGTTATTATTGTTGTTATTATTATTGTTGTTATTGTTATTATTATTGTTGCTGTAGGAGACACCGGTATCAAGCCCCTGACGCTTGCGCTGTTCTGCCTCAGCCAGGGCCGCGCCTGCCAGGGCTGTGGCAGCCACTGCGCCGGTAATCAGGATTGTCTTGTTATTCAGGAAGGCCTGACGATCCAGGATTGAGATCTTCTGTGCATCGCACTGCAGCACCCGGTCACCGCTTGCACCAAGGCCCGGATAGTCCTTGACCAGGGTTTTGCCGTTATAGAGATAGAGATGATCCTGGGCATAGACCAGCGATGGTTTCTTATCCGCGCTGGCAGCCATCCGCCCCACCAGTTCCTCCTCTATCTGCACCCGTTTCTTATCATCCGGCATCCCCACCAGATTCATGAAACGCTCCACATTTGCCGCAATTTTTTCAAGATCTTTTGATGACATATTCTGTCTCGCTGTCCCAGTAAAATTCAAAGTTTTGAAACGGCAGATTGATGGCCTGAATATGATAGAAGGCGTTGTTCTTTTGCTTTTGATAATGATACTCCCTGAGCTGGCCGGTGGTCACGAACAAATTATTAAGCACATTTTTGATGAAATACCGACTGGTTAACTGCAGCAACCCTGCCAGGTCTGCGGTCAGCCACCCGTCCCCCAGCAGCAGATCAGGCTGCAGCAGGTTGTGAAAGATCTGGTGGGTGATCAGATGTTCCTGCTTGCTGCGCTGTTCATCACCATAGACCACCGTGGTATCCCGCAAGAGCTGGATATACAGGGTGTTGCGGATCAGCTCCGTGCAGTTGGCCTCAAACAGAGAGCGCCGGACATGCAGTACCAGGCGATCATCCGCCCCAACACTGTAGAGACTGCGCTGAGGAGCAAGAATCTGGGATTGCAGTGGCAGCAGCTCGCCATTCAGCTCCAGCACAATAGCATCCGGGCTGTACAGCTGCAGCAGCAGCGGGTCAGCCGCAATCAAGGCCTGCAGGCTGTTTCGCTCGTCATACAGTTCTGCCGGGATCAGCACCACCGGACTCTTTGGCTGCTCCTGCGTCAACGCATCCTGCAGCAGGGCCGGGTGCATCCCCAGCAGATACTCCCGCGCTGCTGCCGCTTGCTCCAGCGGCCCGAGCGGCGGATACGAGGCAGGATTATCCCGGTAGATCGCCTTTTGCAGGGCACAGGTGTAGGATTTGCCGGAGCGGTTCTGCAGCTTGACTGCCGGGCAGCCGGTATGGCAGATCTGCAGATACTCGCAGGCCCGGCAGTCAGGATCAAGCCCCTGTTGCTGGTGCAGCAGCCGGACCCGGCGGCTGCCTTCAGCCAGGATATCCTGCACCCGGTCAGTCAAGATGTTGCCGTACTGCAGTTGCTCCACCCCCTGCCCCCGCACACAGGACCAGACCGTACCATCGGACTGCAGCAGATAAAACCGCTCACCACAGTTAAAGGTATTGGTGCAGTAGCTGGGCTTGAACTCATCAAACCAGTTCCGCCGCAACCCTTCCTCAAGTTCCGTACCACTAAAGGCATCCTGCAGGGCATGGTACAGGGCCAGCTGTTCTGCTTCACTGGCCTGCTGCAGCCCAAGCTCAGGCTGCCCACTGAATTTCCGGCAGTTCAACTCTGACCCGAACCCGAACATGATATTGAAATTATTCATGTCAAAGCCCAGCTCACGGTGAATGGTCCAGATAGCATCGATCAAGGCCGGGATATCCTGCAGATGCTCATGGTAGAGCGTAGCAGAGATCTTTTTGTTGTGGGGATAACGGGACAGCAGGCGCAGGTTTTCAATGGTGCGGTTCAACCAGGATCGCCCCCGGTGATCAGTGCGGTATTTGGCATGCAGGGACAACGGCAGATCAATGCTGGCGCTGATGGAGACCCGGTGCTGGTCAAACAGGTCATACAGCTTATGGAAGTTAAACAGGTTAGTCTTGAGATGGGGGGCTGACTTGCGATACCCCAGGGCGTTCAGTTGATCAAAGTGATCCAGATAGTGGCGATTGATGGTGCTGAACAGCTGGTCCAGTACCTTTACAGGCAGGGTGGTCACCTCACCACCATGCAGTGAGACATTAAACGGCAGAACACCGGCGTCCAGAAGCCTCTGCAGTGCCTGCTGCAAGGTAGCCACTGCCCTGCCTGCATCCAGCTTCAGGGTGGTTGGATCGGTCTGGCTGCCAAGATAACAATAACGGCAGGAAAGGTTGCAGCAGAGGGTGGGCACATACAGCAAGTGCACATGCCGGGAAAACTGCCGGATGACAAGGCTATTGTCAGCCGATGATATCAGGGGTTACTCCCGATAGCCGCCCCAGGACCTTTTCGCAGACCTTGTCAAACTTGGCCGTTTTGTTGGCCTTGATCTTGAAATCCTTGCGGGCATTGGTGGGAAACTTTTCCGCCTCAATGGTCAGCCGACGGCCCTTTTCCGAGATCAGGGTCAGGACCTGTTTCCGGCGATCCAACTGGGCCTTGGCAACGGTACTGTAGTAAATGATCCCATCCCCCACAATCAGGTAGCGCGGGGCGATGATCAGGGTTTTACGCATCCCTTCGCG
>Ga0074197_1000945_pt1 | contig 29266 bp, 29 predicted proteins | sample EPASupsiteSAE305_FD_64526 | JGI IMG/M metagenome (GOLD analysis project Ga0074197, IMG submission 64526) | Bioremediated contaminated groundwater microbial communities from EPA Superfund site, New Mexico - SAE3-05 reassembly with SPADES | ecosystem: Environmental > Aquatic > Deep subsurface >...
GGTGAGGTTTGCTTGCGGAGGTCGGGCCGGTGGCGGGTCCTCAGTGCCGGTGTGGGGCCTGTCGGGCCCCCGGGGCGCCCCCCCCCCCGCCGCCCCCGCCGACTCCAGCCGTTTGGCCAGGGGCAGGTCCGGCAGCACATAGGGCAGGACGATGAATCCTTCCTTGGCCAGGATCTCGGTGGCCCTCAGGGTCTCCCAGTTATCCGGCATCAGGTACTTCATGTCGGTGATCACCTCGATCTTGATGAAATCGCCGCATCCGGCCTCGCGGGCGATGCGGGCGATGCGCACCGCCTGTTCCGCGGTCCGGGCGCCCGAGGTGTTGGGCAGGAGGGTGACGTTTTTGGGGATATAATCGAGAATGTTTTCGGACTGGGCCGTGGTGTCGATCCGCCGCAGGGCCACGGTGATCATCTCCGAGCCGCTGGCCGCGAGCATCTTGGGGATCAGGGCATTGGCGGCGAATTTGCCGGTGCCGGTGAACAATCGATTGGTAAAGCTCACGCCACCCAGTTTGAGTACATCGTCCTTCATGATTCAACCTCCGCCTACAAAACTGAGCAGTTCGAGCCTGTCGCCCGACTTGAGCTCGGTCTCGGCCCACTGCTGCTGTTTGATAATCTGCTGATTGAGCTCCACAACCAGCGCTCCCGGCGCCAACCCCTTGCGCGTCACCAGTTCGGTGATGGTGCAGGGCGGGCCGATTTCCAACTCTCCGTTGACGATAATTTCCATACCGGTACCCCCAATAAAAAAAGCCGCTTGACCTTGAAGAAAAGGGCAAGCGGCTCAACTGACCGGAAAACCGGAGCAATGCTCCAGGGTTCTTTTTTCTTGTCCGCTTCCCTTCGCCGGTATTACCCGGATCAGGTTCATAGGGTTGGATGTATTCCTCTCAGCGAGATTGCACCCCTAGCGATGATCTTTCTATAAAAGAGACGGACTCGTTTGTCAACTCCGGGATGGGTTTACGAGAAAAAACATAGGATTGTAATGAGAAAACGAATATTTAAAAGGCGAACGCCGAAACAGGCGGATCGTTCTGCCGATAAAATTTATGAGAACCGTACTGAGCGATGAAGGATTTGCTGGTCGCCCATTTCGGATCGACACTATCACGGTGATAGTAAGTGGACCCCTTGGTGAAATCGGGGGTGCTCATAGCCTTGAGGGCGACGCGCAGGCTCTCCTGCAACGGATTTATTTCCAGGGGAACATACGAACGCTTCTGAAAGGTCCAACTGAACTGATACGGCGCCCTGACCACATCGGCAATGCTTTTCCGTTCTTCGATGGCTCGATTGAGGGTGACATGGGCCACGGCCAGCTGACCGATTTCGGGCTCACCACGCGCCTCGTGATAGACATTCAATGTCAACCAAAGCAAACTTTCGAGAAATCCCATAAGATAAAGCCTCCTATTCGACCGCCTTGGCGGCCCGGATGGTCGGAATCTCACTTTTGATAAATTTTTCGATTCCTTCCTTGAGGGTGATCCGTGACACCGGGCAGCCTGACAGGCCCCGGTCATTCGAATTTGAACCACCTGATTCCGGCCGATCCCGGCGAACTCAACATCGCCCCCATCTCGTTGTAAGGTGGGCCGGATCTGCACCAGCACTTTTATACCATTTTCCTGCAATTGTCCCAGGAATGACTCCTTTACCACACTGCAATTTCGTAGTAAGAGTGCGGCAAACATAGCATCATTAAATCGATCAGACAAGAAAACAATTTCAATTCCGGGTCATCAAGGATGGAACAGTCGGAAATTCAAGAAAAAATTCGCGGTGTTGTCGAACGGGTCACCTATCATAACGAAAGCAGTGGCTGGTCGGTTCTCAAGGTCACTCCGTTCCGGGGATACGGCCAGCTGGTGACGGTCACGGTCCACCAAACCAGGGTCTTTGCCGGCTCCACCATGGAGTTTACCGGCAGCTGGGGAGAGCACCCCCGTTTCGGCCGACAATTCAAGGCCCGGCTTGCCACGGAACTGCGGCCGGCGACCGCCGGCGCCCTGGAAAAATACCTCGGTTCCGGGCTGATCAAAGGAGTGGGACCCAAGACCGCCAAACGGATCGTCAAACATTTCGGCGACCGCACCCTGGCGGTTTTCGAGGAGGACATGGGGCAGTTGACCGAGGTTCCCGGCATTGCCGAAAAAAAGCTGGCCATGATCAAAGAAGCCTGGCTCGAGCACCGCGCCATCCGCGATGTCATGATCTTTCTCCAGACCCACGGCATCTCCACCCTGTTCGCGGTCCGCATCTACAAGCAATACGGCGACCGTTCCATTGCCATGGTTCAGGAAAATCCCTACCGGCTGGCGGTCGATTTCTACGGCATCGGTTTTTTCACCGCCGACCGGGTGGCCCTGTCCATCGGTTTTGCCCCGGATTCGGACCTGCGCATTCGGGCGGCCATCCGCCATGTCCTTTCCGCCTCCCGCGAGATGGGGCATTGCTACCTAACTCGGCAGCAGATCGGCGCCCAGGTGGAGGAACTGCTCAGCCTGCGCCTGGCTGAATCCATCCCGGCGCACCTGGAGACCATGCAGCAGGAAGGGCAGCTGCGGGTGCGGGTGCTGCCCGACATGAAAACCTCCGAGCCCGTGCCCTGCTATTACGCCAAATCCCTCTATTACGATGAGGAATACGTGGCCCGTCGCCTGGCGGCAATGGTCGGCAAGCGCGGCATCGATACCAACCGGGTGTCCGCCTGGATGCATCGCTATACCGAAGGCCAGGGCATGGCCCTCAGCGTCGAGCAGGCGCTCGCGGTCTGTTCGGTGGTCGATCAGCAATGCTCGATCCTCACCGGCGGGCCGGGCTGCGGCAAAACCACCGCCACCAGGGTGATCGTCGCCCTCCTCCAGGCCATGAACCTCTCCGTGCTGCTGACGGCGCCCACGGGCCGGGCCGCCCAGCGCATGGGCGAGGTGATCGGCATGGCGGCCAAGACCATCCACCGGCTGCTCGAATTTCAGGGCGCCGGTTTCAAGCGCTGCGAGGAAAACCCGCTGCAGGCCGATTTCCTCATCATCGACGAGACCTCAATGCTCGACATCTCGCTGACCGCCTCGCTGCTCAAGGCCGTGGCTCCCGACACCGCCATCCTTTTCATCGGCGATGCCGACCAGCTGCCCTCGGTGGGGGCGGGCAATGTGCTGCGCGACCTGATCGAGTCCAATTGCCTCCCCTGTTACCGCCTGACCACCATCTTCCGCCAGGCGCAGCAGTCGGCCATCATCGGCGCGGCTCACCAGATCAATCGCGGCGAGGTGCCCTCCCTGGAATCTCCCTTCAAATCACCCGAGCTGTGGAAGCGATCCGACTGTTTTTTCATCGATTCCGCCGAGGCAACCCAGCAGCAGCTCCAATTCGTCAACCGGGTCAAGCTGCATTACGCGGGTATCGAGACCCGGGAAGAACTGTTCGCGCAAACGCCCTACGATCCCGTTCTCCCCGAGGAAGGGGCAGCCCCGGCCTATGCATTCACCATCCCCGAGCCCTTTCGCCATGTTTCCCTGGACACCCTGGCCACCGCCGACAGCGCGGCCTCGGAACTGCTGGCCCTGGCGAAAAAAACCCACCCCTGGTCCTCGCTCTACTACGGGCTCACCGCCGTGGATGTGGTGCGCAAACTCTATCAGGAATGGGTGCCCAAATACCTGGGCGCGGGGGTCGAAATTCAGGTCCTGACCCCGATGATCCGCGGTTCGCTGGGCGCGGCCAATTGCAACAAAATGCTGCAGCAGCATATCAATCCGCCAGGAGATCACAAAGCCGAACTGAGTGTCGGCGAACGTCTTTTCCGCACCGGCGACCGGGTCATCCACCGCCGCAACAACTACGAACTCAACGTCTTTAACGGCGACATCGGCCTGATCACCGCCATCGACAACGTCAACCTCACCTGCGAGGTCGCATTTTTCCCGGATCAGCGCCGGGTCGAATACAACCGCGACCAGATCGCCGAACTCGACCTGGCCTATGCGATCACCATCCACAAATCCCAGGGCTCGGAATTCGATGTGGTCATCATCCCGGTGCTGAGCCAGCATTTCAGGATGCTGTTCCGCAATCTCCTCTACACCGGGCTGACCCGGGGCAAAAAACTTGTGGTCCTGGTGGGCTCCCGTCAGGCCCTGGCCATGGCGGTGCGCAACCAGGACACCTCGAAGCGCCAGACCGCCCTGGCCCAGCTCATCCGGGAATTCCATGCCGCCGCTGTGAATACGATTTTTACATAGGCGTGATTGCCGTTCTCTCCGAACAATCGGGGAAATCCTTCCGATATACCGCTCCTCGATCGTCAAAGGATTTGCGAACAACCCCTCCTTCCCCCTGCTTCTCAAATCAGGGTCACGACAACTCGTTTAAATATATTTACTATCCATTATACTAACAATATTCCCCCCTTGTTCCCTTTTCTTTCTGCGCATATCATTGCTTAAATTACTGTTTGTAAAGGAGCGGCACCGGTTCGATAATGACCGGTCTCGTTTTTTGCTTTTTAATCAGGTCTTCCGCCAAGGCTTGACAGACGGGTAAAATGAAAATTTCAGCATATGAAACCAGAATGTTAAAAAATAGAGCAATCACCCTTACCCTCACCTTCACGATTGCCTTGTCGCTGATGATAGCGCCGAGCATGGCGCTGGCCAAGCGAGGCAGGGATGACCGCGATCGGTCCGAATTTTACGGTATTGTCGAGGTACGTCCGGAGCCTGCGCCCCAAGGCGAATGGGTGATAGGCGGGTACATCTTCCTAGCCGATGCCGGAACGGAATTTGACCAATCCGAGGGAGCCCTCACGATCGGCAGTTGCGTCAAGGTGCATGTGCGTGATGGACGAGTCCATGAGATCGACAGGGAACCCATGCGAAACTGTCGATGAATGCGCCACCAATGCGCGGATTGTTGCCCACAGCTCAACAGGCAACCGTCCAATCAACCTGATTGGTTACAAAAAACACAACATATCAAGAAGATATACAGCTATGCGCTAAGGCCTTGCCGACCTTGTCACGTTTTGACTTTGGAAGCGAAGGAATGGGGAGAGAGGAGATGAAAAAGCTTATCGGGACGACGGGCTTGCTGATCGTACTGTTAACCGGGTATGGCGCCGGATCCGTCCATGCTCTTGGCATTGCCGGGGTGGTCAGGGATATAGTCACAAAAGCGCCGATCCCGGGCGCCGTAATCAGTGACGGGATCAACACCACCACCTCCGACGGCACCGGAGCCTATACATTGGACGAGGCGGCAGGACGCTACACGCTCTCCATCACAAAATCAGGCTATCTCACCACTTCACAGCGAGCGCAGGTCAAACCCGGAGCGCTTAAACCCACGATCATAGACTGGGCGCTGACCAAATCCTACGGCACCCAGGCCATCCCCGCGGCAAAGATGGAATATGTGATTTTTGCGTGGAACGATCTCGGGATGCACTGCAGCCAGGATGACTATTCCTATTTCGGGGTGCTGCCCCCGTTCAACACCCTCCATGTCCAAGTGGTAGATCGCCTTCTCGGTCCGCTCCTTGCCCCAACCGACATTACCGTGAGCTATCGATTCCCCAAAAAGACCAACTCGGCGCTGCACACCAATTTCTGGGAATTTGCGCCGCAGTTCGGCTGGGATGTCCCGGCAAACGTCGGGATTACGGGAACTCCGCTTGCCGGCGAGATGCAGCTTGATGCAAAAGGCCTGGGCTGGGTGGCGGAGGGCATTCCGATCACGCCCTATGACGACGACGGCACCTGGGACCCGTATGGAACCGCGATCATAACCGTCAGGGACCGGTTCAACACCATCCGGCAGACCGTACACGTCGTTGCTCCGGTTTCGACCGAAATGCGATGCAGCAACTGCCACGGCGCCGCCAATCCGCAACTCAATATCCTGCAAAAGCACGACAAGCTCAGCGGCACCACGCTGGTTGCCGACCAGGCGCAGGGCATTGTTCATCTCTGTGCGGAATGCCACGCCGATAACGCGATCGGGGCTGCCGGTAAACCGGGGGTTCCCAACCTGTCCCTGGCCATGCATGGTTTCCACAAGGATAAGATGAAAGCAACGCCCGTTGCCGCCAACATGAAACTCCCCTGCTACAATTGCCACCCCGGCCCCAAGACGCAGTGCATGCGGGGCATCATGGCAAGGGCCGGGAAGACTTGCGAAAGCTGCCATGGCGGCATGACCGCAATCGCGGCCTCAATCCAGAACGGACGGCAGCCCTGGCTTCAGGAACCCCGATGCGGCACCTGTCATAGAGCCAAGCATGCGGAAAACCCCAATACGCTCTACCGCAATTCCGTGTTGATGAAAGCCCCCGACCCCTCCATGGGTGGAATTCTTTATTGCGCGGCCTGCCATAACAGTCCGCACGCGGAGTTGAGACCCAAGAACGTGACCTCGAACGTGAATGGGGTGGTGAAAGTGATCAACGCCGCGGATTCGGCAATTCCCAAAAAATTCCAGGGCGACAACTATTGGATATGGAATTGTACCGTGTGTCATCAGTACGCGAAAAAGCAGCAAACTATGCATAAATGAAAGAGAGCCTCTCGAAATGAAAAGAAAATTCTGGCGTTTGGGTCTGCTGGTTTTTTGGGCGGTCGTATTGATGGCCGGCGAATGCAATTCGGCAAACGGAGGCCCCAAAGAACTCCTCGATACATTTTTTTCATCGGCCATAGCTCAGGATTACGCGACCACCTATACCTGTTATTACGCGGAATACCGAGAAAAGGTGAGCAAGGAGGAATACATCCAACATCGGAAAGAGGCTTCGGTTTTACAGGCCTACAAGATTGTCTCCCTGAAACAGGAAGGCAACACCGCTCAGGCCGAAGTTCTGCTCACCTTCGGGCCTTCTGAACGATTAAAACGCAAGGAACCTGTTACCGCGACAGTGGCCGAAGAGATGGTGAAAGAAGGCGGAAGCTGGAAAATAAAAGTTTGGTAGGTGCGATTGTCACAAAAAAAATCGACCTTCCCGAATGCTTCAGCCGGGGATTTCCTTCTCCCAACGGAAAGGTCCCGGGCTGCCGACCGCTTCTGATGTCCCTCTTAATAGCGGTATTTTCATTATTCTTTACCTGCCGATTTTTCCGTATTGTTTCTTCCCCCATGACTGATCATAGTATTTATTGAAGACAGTAAATTAGACGGAAGAGAGGAGGTGGAAAGTGAAAACTCCTTCGCTGCAAACGCTGCAAACCCTGTTCATGGTCATGTTACTGTGGCTGATCCTGGCGCCGGGCGTCAAGGGAGAGGATTACCCGATTGCCTCGAACACCTCCCCTGAAGTTTCCCGAACAACGGCATACACTCCCGAGCAGCTCAACCAGATGCTTGCACCCATTGCTCTTTATCCCGACCAACTTGTGACCCAGATCCTGATGGCGGCTACTTATCCGCTCGATGTTGTCGAAGCTGCCCGATGGCTCCGGAAACCCGAAAATGCGGCTCTCAAGGGAGATCAGCTGGAGGCGGCGCTGCTGGAGCAACCATGGGATCCCAGCGTTAAAGCGTTGATCCTTTTTCCTGACATTATAGAGATGATGGATGCCAATCTTCAGTGGGTGGGAAACCTGGGCGATGCTTTCATAGGTCAGCAAGCCGACGTCATGGATGAGATTCAACGTCTGCGCCAGCGGGCACTGGCCGCGGGCACGTTGCAATCAACCCCGTCGCAGACCGTTACCGCCGAAGACAACATAGTCACCATCGAACCGGCCAACCCGGAGGTCGTATACGTTCCTATCTACGATCCGACCTATGTCTACGGCAGGTGGCCTTATCCCGACTATCCGCCGTACTATTTTACGCCCTACTATTACCCCGGAACCCCGGTGATCCATTTCGCGACCGCCATCTTTATCACCAAAAACATATTTTTCTTTCATCATACTGATTTTCGACATCGGCGCATCCACCTCGACGATCATCGTTTCAGATTCCTGAATCGCGGCCATCCCCCGATCAAACCCGGAATATGGGCGCACGATCCCGCTCATCGTCGTAATGTTCCTCACCACGCCCCTGGGTTGAGGAGCAGGGGACGAGACCAGATCACTGTCCCGACAGCACAGCGTCCATTCCGCGGCTTTGACGATAATCAGGCTGGTTCCCCGTCGGGGCGGGGCCGTTCATCCGGCCGCATCGAACAGCAACGGATACCTGCCGCTCCTTCCGTAACGAGCCCTCTTCAACAAATCAGGCCCGATCGAGATCGAACATCGGGGCGGGGCCGCTCATCCGGCCGCATCGAGCAGCAACGGATACCTGCCGCTCCTTCCGTAACGAGACCCCTTCCACAAATCAGGCCCGACCGAACGTCGGGACCGGGCCGGTCGTCCGGCCACATCGAGCGGCGACAGTTCGTGCCCCAATCCCAGATACGGCAGAGGACAGCGCCCGTTTTCGAATCCCACAGGCGCGGCCCCGAAGTACGATTTCAGTCGGAAAGAGGACGTTCCAGTCGTTCCGAGATGAATATTTCCGGAGAAAATCGCAGCTTTAATCGTGGCGAATTTCAAAGAGGCGGCAGCAGCGGTCGCGGTGGCGGCGGCAGTGACAGCAGAGGGAGTGGAAGAAGTGGCCGGGGCGGGAGGTGATCTCGGTGACGCGACAAGGACTCTCGAATAGAAGCAGTGAGGATGCAATGCCTGCAATAAATACAAAGAGACGAAATCTCGACCTTTGGTTCCTTCGCACGGGACTGGGCCTGATCATGCTGTATATGGCGGCGAATGTGGCCCAGGCGGCACCGACGGCACGGATCGAACAGCAAACGTTTGCAACCCCGGAAAGTGCGGTCGAAGCGCTGGTTGATGCGACCCGAAACGGTACTTTGGTGAAATTACAGAAGGTGCTGGGGTCCCACTGTAAAAAACTGGTCTTTTCCGGTGATTCCGTGGCTGACAAGGAAGGACGGAAAGAATTTCTCGATGCGTACGAGGCGGCGCACCGGCTTGAAAATGACAGCGAGGACAGACGCATTCTCGTGGTCGGCAAGGAAGAATGGCCGTATCCCATCCCCCTTGTCCGTGAGGGCGAGAGCTGGCGTTTTGATTCCGCGGCGGGAGAAGAGGAGATTCTCAATCGTCGGATCGGGCGGAACGAACTGAACGTGATCCATGTCTGCCGGATCTACGTCGAGGCCCAACGTGAATTTGCGGAGAGAAACACCCTATCGGGCGGCAAATTTGAATATGCACGCAGGCTTAACAGCACGCCGGATAAACGTGACGGTCTGTATTGGCCGGCCAAACCGGGTGCGGAAGAAAGTCCGCTTGGCCCGCTGATCGCGGCCGCCGAAGTTGACGGTTCCGAAAATGTGCGTACCAGAGAACCGTATTACGGTTATTTCTACAAGGTTTTAACCGGGCAGGGCGCACATGCCTCCGGCGGCCCCCTGAGGTATATCATGGATAACCGCATGGTCAAGGGATTCGCCCTGATCGCCTTTCCCGCCCAATACGGGGATTCCGGCGTCAAGACCTTTATCGTCAATCAGGACGGCATAGTTTTTGAAAAAGACATCGGTCCCGAGACCGCGGAGATCGCCGGGCAGATAAGGCAGTACGATCCGGATTCGACATGGAAGATGCCATAACTCCGTTCCTTGCAGTACATTTTGATTGACTCTTGAGAGGAGGAGCCACAATGAGTTTTGCAAACAAAGAGGCCCTGATCATCGGGGGCAGCAGCGGAATAGGGCTGGAAACCGCGAGATTGCTGGTCCAGGCAGGCGCCTTGGTAACGCTGATTGGCCGAAAACCGGAAAAACTGGTGCAAGCCCGGGCTACCTTCGATACGCCCGACCGGGTCCGTGCCCTGCAGTACGATCTCGCAAAACCCGAGGAGCTTGACGAGTTGGTGTGCTACGTGCGCGATGAGATGAAAGGGGTGAAATACCTCGTCAACGCCGCGGGCACGTTTTCTCCCAAGTGCTTTCTGGAATACGGTCACGCGGATTACGATGCCTACATGAATCTCAACAAGGCCCTCTTTTTTGTAACCCAGCAGGTGGCGCTCAACATGGCTTCAAGCAGCGGCGGGGCAATAGTCAACATTGGCTCCATGTGGGCTCATCAAGCCATTAAGGCCACCCCCTCATCAGCCTACTCGATGGCCAAGGCCGGGCTGCATTCCTTGACCCAGCATTTGGCGATGGAACTGGCGGGATGCGGCATACGAGTCAACGCGGTGGCTCCCGCTGTAGTCGAAACGCCCATCTATGGAACCTTCATCAAACCCGAAGAAATTCACAACGCCCTGCAGTCCTTCAACACTTTCCACCCCCTTGGCCGGATCGGGAAACCGCTCGACGTGGCTGCGGTGATCCTTTTCCTGCTCTCCGACCAGGCAAGTTGGGTGACGGGAGCCATCTGGAATGTGGACGGCGGAGTCATGGCCGGACGCAATTAACATCAGCCCTTTGAAGCGGCGCGTCTCCCAGGCGCTATGTGGGGGGATGATTGCGCGCTTTTTATCAATGTAACAGGGGAGGAGCTTTTCCATGAAAATCGATCTTTCCGGTAAACTCGCCGTTGTCACCGGCTCCACTGCGGGCATCGGCTACGCCATTGCCAAAGGACTGGTCCTTGCAGGGGCAACGGTGGTGGTCAACGGCCGCACCGCAGCTTCCGTGGAACAAGCCGTGGCCAAGCTGAAAACCGAAGCCGCCGGCGCCGATATCCGCGGCGTGGCGGCCGATGTCGGTTCAGCCCAGGGCTGCGAGACACTGGTGGCAGCGCAACCCTGGGCGGACATCTTGGTCAACAACGCCGGCATCTACCAACTGCAGGATTTCTTCGAGATCCCGGATGCCGAATGGACCCGCTTCTTCGAGATGAACGTCATGTCGGGGGTGCGTTTATCGCGCGCTTATCTGCCGGGCATGATGCAGCGCCGTTGGGGCCGCGTCCTGTTTCTCTCCTCGGAGTCGGGGCTGAACATCCCCGTTGACATGATCCATTACGGCTTCACCAAGACCGCCTATCTCTCGATCTCACGCGGTCTGGCTAAACGGGTCGCGGGCACGGGGGTTACCGTCAACGCCATTCTGCCCGGCCCTACCTTGTCGGAAGGCGTTCAAACGCTGCTTCAGGCGGAGCAAAAGGCATCGGGCCTGTCCCTGGAAGAGGCTGCAACGGCTTTTGTGATGAAGCATCGCCCCAGCTCGATCATCCGGCGGGCGGCTACGGTCGAAGAGGTGGCGAACCTGGTTGTCTATGCCGCTTCGCCCCAGGCCTCGGCCACCACCGGCGCTGCCCTCCGGGTGGACGGGGGCGTGGTAGAAACGATCGCATGACGTTAGGCACAAACACTCACACATAATTAACGGGAGAATGAAGATGAAAAAAAGACTGATGCTGCTTGCTGGTATCCTTATGATTGCCCCGGTGTTGACCTCGGCCGCCGATGCGCCGGTGGCTCCCAACGGCATTGCCCTGTATCCCGAATACATGACATGGAAGGTCATAGCGCCCTCCTATCGGGGCGATAAAAACCATGTTCGCATCATCACCGGCAACGACATCGCTGTCACCGCCTTGCATGCCGGCAAGAACCCTCTCCCGGACGGCAGCGTGCTGGCCAAGGTCGCCTGGAAAGCAGAGCAGCACCCCGCTTTCCCGGAAGCCACCGAGCCGGGTGCATTCGTCCAGGTCGAGTTCATGGTCAAGGACGCAAAGAAGTACAAAGATACGGGTGGCTGGGGCTTTGCCCGTTTTGTCGGGGATGAGCTCAAACCCTATGGCAAGGATGCCGGTTTCGTCAACGAGTGTTTCCAGTGCCATCTTCCGGTCGCGAACAACGATTACCTGTTTACCAAAATCGTCAAAACCCCCTGAAGTTGGCCGCTAAAACAGTATCAAACTGATAGGCGGGTAAAGCGCCGACTCAACCAAGCGCACTGATTCAAGTTTTTTGTGTGTATCTGAGAACCTCGAGTCTTTTTTTCAAGTAATTGAGAGAGAGCGGAATACTCCCAAAATCAATTTTCTTGACAAGGACACATGGTTGATTTACCAAATAACACATGAAAAAACAGCGACCGACTGAAAAAGAGATGGCGCTTATCGAAGCAAAAGCCAATGTATTGAAGGCGTTAGGCCATCCCACCCGCCTGTGGATGGCCGAGCAGCTGGCTGATGGTGAGAAATGCGTCTGCGAATTGGCCGAATTTATCGATGCTGATTTTTCGACAATTTCCAAGCATTTGTCCGTTCTCAAGCAGGCCGGGGTGGTTGAGATCGAGAAACGGGGGAAACAGGTCTATTACCGGCTCAAGGTCCCCTGCATTCTCAAGTACCTGCCCTGTGTTGAAGCTGTGATCAAAGCAAGTGTGCAGGCGCAGGTTGACATGCTGGCGTAATCCGTCGGTCTATTTTTTGATTTTCGCATGGTCAGTTTGCCAAATAAACAAGGAATAAGTTATGGAATGGAAAGCTGAATGGAAATATCTCCTTCTTGTAACAGGAATTTTCCTCGCCTGTTTTTATCTGCCGGTGGGAACGGTCCGTTTTGACAATGCCATCCTGGAAGCCTTTCATCTCGTCAAGTGGTATGCGCGCGAGCATGTTCTGCTCTGCCTGATCCCCGCTTTTTTCATTGCCGGGGCAATCGGTGTGTTCGTCAGCCAGACCTCGGTCATGAAATATTTGGGACCCACGGCCAACAAGGCGCTCGCCTACGGTGTCGCCGCTGTTTCCGGGACCATTCTCGCCGTCTGCTCCTGTACCATCCTCCCCCTTTTCAGCGGCATCTACAGGATGGGCGCGGGTCTCGGCCCGGCCTGCGCCTTTCTCTACTCCGGACCGGCGATTAACGTGCTGGCTATAGTTCTGACCGCCAGGGTCCTCGGCGTGGAAATGGGCATAGCCCGTGGGGTTGGGGCCATAGCGTTTAGCGTGATTATCGGCGCCTTGATGGCAATCATTTTCCGTAAAGAGGAAAAAGAAAAAATTGCCATGCAGATGGCCATGCCGGAAGAGGAAGTAAAACACACGCTGCTGCAAAACGGCCTGTATTTTGCCTCAATGGTTGGAATTTTAGTTTTTGCCAACTGGGGCAGGCCGCAGGAGACCACCGGAGCCTGGGCCAGCGTTTATGCAGCAAAATGGATCATTACCTCAGGCTTCGCAGCAGCCTTGGGCCTAATACTCATTTCGTGGTTTCAGGTGCGTGCCTGGAAAATCGGCCTGATCGCCGTTGCCGTGGTGGGGCTGTCACTGCTTTTTCCTGGTCAGCCCATTATCGCCTTCACCGCCGGGTTTGTCGGCCTCTCCGTCTTTACCAGCACGGACAAAGGAGAAATGGGCGACTGGTTTTCCACTTCGTGGGATTTTGCCAAACAAATCCTACCTCTGTTGCTTTTTGGAGTGCTTGTTGCCGGTGCCTTGCTCGGCCGGGTTGGCCATGAAGGCTTGATTCCCTCGGAATGGGTTGCCAAGGCCGTGGGCGGCAACTCGTTCCAGGCCAACTTCTTTGCCTCGTTTGCCGGCGCGTTCATGTATTTCGCCACACTGACCGAGGTGCCGATCCTGCAGGGACTCATCGGCAGCGGCATGGGTAAGGGTCCGGCCCTGGCCCTGCTCCTGGCCGGGCCGGCACTGAGCCTGCCCAATATGCTGGTCATCAACAGTGTGCTGGGAGTGAAAAAAACAGTCACCTTTGTCAGCTTGGTGATTGTGATGGCAACGTTCAGCGGTATGATTTTTGGCATGGTATTTTAATCTCTTTAGAATGAGGAAAAGACAATGAAGATTCAAATTCTGGGACCCGGATGCGCTAAATGCACCAAACTCATGGACACGGCAACGTCTGCCGCCAAGGAGTTGGGCCTTGCCTGTGAGTTCGAAAAGATTTCTGACGTCAACCAGATCATGGCCTTGGGCGTCATGATGACTCCCGCTTTGGTGGTCAATGGAGAAGTGAAGAGTGTCGGCAAAGTGCCGTCGCTGGAAGATATGAAAAAAATGTTACAATAGGTAAAAAGGAGAACAACAATGAGTGCAATGCAAACCGGATGTGGTTGTTCCTGTGGTAGCGGGAATGCAGGCCCCAAAGTCATTTTTTCTTGTTCAGGGTGTGCCGATGTCGGTGAGTTGGCCGATCAAGTCGCACGCAAACTAACCCGAGACGGAGCTGGCAAGATGGCTTGCCTGGCCGGGATCAGCGGCCGAGTCAGCGGCATCGTCAAGTCCGCCGAGGCCGCCCAGTCGATTCTGGCCATCGACGGTTGTCCGCTCGACTGCACCCGGAAAACATTGGAAATTGCCGGCTTTGCCAAGGTCAACCATCTGCGGTTGAGCGACCTGGGCTTTGAGAAGGGAAAGACCGAGATCTCGGCCTCTTCCATTGCGTCGGTAATCGACAAGGCCATGATTTATTTATAAGCAAAGGAGTTGGTGTGCGCACATATTCTTATCCGGGCGTCTTTACGGCGCTCGTTGTATCGGCATTCATAGGGCTGCTCCTGCTCGCTCCAACCGCAACCCAAGCGGAACCGTTGCCGGGTGTTCCGGTCCCCGGCATGGTGACCATGGTGGACCTGGGTGCCAAAAAATGCATCCCCTGCAAGATGATGGCGCCCATTATCGAAGAATTGACCAGGGAATACCAGGGCCGGGCCGCAATCGTCTTCATCGACGTCTGGGAGAAACCCGAGGCCGGGCCGCAATTCGGCATCCGGGCCATTCCCACCCAGATCTTTTATGATGCCCAGGGCAAGGAAATCACCCGGCATGAGGGGTTCATGGATAAATCGTCGATTGTTTCCCTGTTGGTTAAATTGGGGGTCAAGTAATCCATGGATCAGCTTTTTCTCGCCATCAATTCCTGGATGAGCCAGGGCCTCCTTTTGGGGGCCTTGGGTTGTTTTCTCTGGGGCATGGTCAGCGTCCTGTTCAGTCCCTGCCATCTGGCTTCCATCCCCCTGATTGTCGGCTATGTCGCCGGTCAGGATCAGGCCATGGCCGGGCGGAAAGCCGCCTTGTACGCCGTCCTGTTCACCCTTGGCCTGTTCATCACCATAGCGGCCATCGGTGTTATCTGCACCCTGCTCGGCCGGATGCTCGGCGATGTCGGCCCGTACATGAATCTGGTCGTCGGCGCAATTCTCATCTGGGTGGCGCTGGACATCCTCGGCGTGGCCGCATGCAGCATGTCCAGTGGTCTCATGGCCCGAATTACAATCAAGGGATTGCCCGGCGCCTTTGTTCTCGGATTGGCCTACGGGGTTCTTTCCGGCTCCTGCACCTTTGGTTTCATCGCCCCCATCCTCGCCATCATCACTGTCCAGCAAAAAATCCTGACCGGACTGGTATTCATCATCCTGTTTGGTTTGGGTCACTGCATCCCCATTGCCGTTGCCGGAAGTTCCACTGCCCTGGTGAAACGATTCCTGGCCAACAGCGCCTGGCAGCAGGGCAGCCATTACTTCCGCAAAGTTGCCGGGCTGGGGATCGGCGCACTGGGCGTGTATTTCATCAGTCAGCCGTTGATCAGCATCATTTGACAAGCGGTCTTGCCGTTATCCGGGTAAGAGCGAGAAAAGACCGTGGCCCGGAAGGAAAACCTTTTGCGATCGCTTTGTCCACCTTCCGTTGATGCTGAGGGTTTCGCGGCCCTAAATAACACCTGCAGCGAAGGAGGCCATTCCATGGCACTTGTTAAGGCCCAAGAACTCAAGAAAACCTATCTTGCCGGAGATATTCCGATTGAGGCGATTCGCGGCGTTAGTTTTTCGATTCCGCCGGCTGCCTTTGTCTCCTTCATCGGGCCTTCGGGCAGCGGCAAAAGCACCCTACTCAACATGATAGGGTGCCTGGACCCACCAACTTCCGGTCTCCTCACCGTAGCCGACCAGGATGTTTCCCTGATGAACGCCAGGGAATCGGCAAAATTTCGCGGCACCCATATCGGCTTCATCTTTCAGGACTTCAACCTGATCCCGGTGCTCACCGTCTTTGAAAACATCGAATATCCCCTGCTGATGGTCCAGAACTGGCCGGTGCGGGAACGAAAAGAGCGGGTGGATACACTGCTGGCCGCCGTCGGCATGCGGGATCAGGGATATAAGTACCCGCACCAGATTTCCGGCGGCCAGAAACAACGGGTGGCTGTGGCCCGCGCCCTGGTGACCCGGGCGGAACTGGTGCTGGCCGATGAGCCCACCGCCAATCTGGACCGGGAAACCGCCCTGCACATCATCACCCTGATGAAAGCCATGCGTGATGAATTCGGCACCACCTTCATCTTCTCAACCCATGACCCCAAAATAGTCAGCAACGCTGAAACCGTGTTTACCCTGGAAGACGGGCTGGTGGTGGAATCGAATACCGAGGGAGGTTTCCATGTTTAATATCATTAAGATCGCCGTGCGCAATCTGCGCCGCTACCAGCGCCGCACCCTCCTGACATCAACGCTGATCACCCTCGGGGTGATGTCGGTGCTGCTCTTCATCTCGGTTTCCGGCTCGTTCAAGAATATGATGATCGGCCAGATCACCGATTCCATGCTCGGCCATCTCCAGATCCACCAGAAAGGCTATCTCGCCTCCATCGACACCCTGCCCCTGAACCGCAATCTCCAGGAAAAACAGGTCGCCAAAATTGAAGAAATGCTCAACAGCAACGCTGCCGTCGAGGCTTATTCGTCGCGCATCAAGCTCGGGGCCATGTTCAGCAACTATATTGAGACCACCAATATCCGGTTGAATGCGGTCGATCCCGAACAGGAGATGCGGACCATGCCGGAACTCGTGCACCGTATCGTCAAGGGAGAAAAGAAGGGACTGCTCAAGAAAGGGGAAATCCTGGTGCCGGAGCTGCTCGCCCGAGGGATGAAGGTGGAGGTCGGTAACGATATCGTCCTGGTGGCCACCAACAGGGACGGCTCGGTGAACGGCCAGTCCTTTATCGTTCGCGGCATCGTCGAAGGGGTGACCGGCCCCGGCGGCCGGGATGGCTATATCCATATTGACGACGCCCAAACCCTGCTGCACCTGGAGGGCAAAGAGGTCAGCGAGATCGCGGTGCGGCTCAAGGACATGCGCCAACTCGACAAGGTATTTGCAACGCTGAGCAGCACCCTGGAATCCATCCGCAACAAGATGGACAAGCCGGTTTTCGAGATCCATACCTGGGAGAAACTCACGCCTTTTGCCAACATCGCCAAGATGATCGACCTCATGACCCTGTTTATCAAGGGCATGCTGGTGGCGATTGTGCTGGTCAGCATCATGAACGTCATGGTCATGGCCGTGTATGAGCGGATCAACGAGATCGGCACCATCGCCGCAATAGGCACCAGCCCGGGCAAAATCCTCGCGCTCTTCCTCACCGAAGGTCTGCTGCTCGGCGTTTTCGGGACCCTGCTCGGGATCGTCATGAGCCTGGTCACGATTGCAGGCCTCAAGGCGGCCCGGATCAGTTTCGATTTCGGCCAGCAGCAGGGGATCATCCTCAATCCGTCGATAACCTTGCCGGACATTGTCGCCATCGCCCTGATCGTCATTGCCATTGCCGTGCTCGGCAGTCTGCAGCCCGCCTGGAAGGCGGCCCGGATGGACCCGATAACCGCTTTACGCCACGTTTAAGGAGCAGTCATGAAAACCATTCTTTTTGCTGCCGGCCTGTTTCTGCTGGCATGGAACTGTACTTCCGCCCTGGCTGTCGATGGCGCCGCCATTCTTCAGCAGGTTGACCGCAAGATGCAGCCCGAATCCTATGAGATGTACCGCAAGCTGATCAATGTCGAGCCTGACGGCAAATCCAAGGAATTCGTCCTCTATACGGTCAAAAAGGGGCAGGAGAAGATGGTGGCCCTCTTCCTCTCTCCGGCCAGCGAAAATGGACGGGCCACCCTGAGGCTCAATGAAAATATGTGGCTCTATATCCCCAACGTCGGCAAACCGATCCGGATTACCAGCCTCCAGTCCGTGGTCGGCGGGGTCTTCAATAACGCCGATATTCTCCGCCTCGACTTCAGCGTCGAATATTCGGTCCAGCAGGCCAGCGAGGAGGGCGATCACTACGTCCTGGTCCTGAAGGCGAAAAATGCGACCGTTGCCTATGATGGCCTGAAGATGATGGTGGACAAGGCGACCCTGCTCCCCAAAACCATCGAATGCTTTGCGGCCAGCGGCATGCTGATCAAGACCCTTCGCTATGACAAGGTCAAGGATTTCGGCGGCGGGATCGTCAGTCCCTCGGTCCTTGAGACCGACAGCCCGCTCTACAAAGGATACAAATCGGTGATGATCACCGCCAAGATCGAGCAGAAAGAATTCGCCGACGAGGTCTTTACCCTGAACTACCTCCCCAAGGTCGATGAGCTTCGCTAGCCAACGGTTCTGCCCTTGCTGGGCAGCACTGCTCGTGCTGTTGTTGCTTGGGGTTTTGCCGGTCTCGAGAACGGCCAGGGCGGAAGAAGCATTTTCGCTCGATATGGAGGAGTTTGAAAAGAAGTCCTGGAAATTGGGCGGATTTGCCGAAATCAAAGGGGAGCACATGGATGTCCGGCAGGGATCGGCCTTTTCCCTGCTCAATCTCGGTGAGGCCCCCCCATCCGTCCTGGATCAATTGACCGGCAGCCTGCAACTCAACGGCTCCTATGCCAAAGGCATCGCGCAGCTCAATTGGTTGCTCAACACCTCGGGCGGGCAGGATACCTTCGGCTGGAAGGATTCGGCCGAAATCTACGAGACTTACCTCAATCTGACTCCCTCGCCCGGCACCGCCGCCTCTTTTGGCAAGAAATCCTACAAATGGGGCAAGGGGTACGCCTGGAATCCGGTGGGATTCATCAATCGGAGCAAGGACCCGAACAATCCGGAAGAGGCCTTGGAAGGATTCATTACCTCGGATTTCGAGATGATCAGGAGTTTTTCCGGGGATCTCCGGAATATCGCCCTGACCGCGGCGCTGCTTCCGGTCCGGCAAGGGGTGAACGAGGATTTCGGCGCCGAGGATAACCTCAACCTGGCGGCCAAGCTCTACCTGCTCTACCTGGACACCGATATCGATTTCATCGTCTACAGCGGCAACAGCCGGACCACTCGTTTTGGCGCGGATTTCTCCCGCAACCTGACGACCAATTTTGAAATCCATGGCGAGGCGGCTTATGTTCCCGAGGCGGAGCGGGTAATCCTGGACGAGGAGGGACAACCGGTGCGCAGGTCCGACAGCGCCGCTTCGTACCTAGCCGGTATTCGCCACCTGACCGAGTATGACCTGACCTCGATCATTGAATATTACTATAACGGTCTCGGTTTTACCGAAGAAGAGCTGGACCGGTTTTATCAACGGGTTGCTGTCGGAGCGGAACAGCGGACGCTCACCGGCAACGATGCCCTGCTCCGGCAGATGCAGCAGCTGGCCGCCCAGGGGTATGCCCGGCCCAACCCGGGACGCCATTACCTCTACGCCCGTTTTTCCTTGAAAGAACCCTTTGATATCCTCTATTTCACCCCGGCATTGACCACCATTTTCAATCTTGAGGACCAGAGCTTTTCGACAACACCGGAACTCACCTACACCGGCATAACCAACTGGGAACTGCAGCTGCGTTTTTCGCTGTTGAACGGCGGCCGGGCGAGCGAATTCGGCGAAAAACAGAACAGCAACAAACTGGAACTGCGCGTCCGCTCTTTCTTTTAAGCCCCCTACATTCTCTGATAGTCCCGCACCAGGTTGTTTTTTTGTCATATAAAGGCAACGGCCGTAGGGTGCGCCGTGCGCACCTTCCTCTCTTCCGGTGCGCACGGCGCACCCTTGACTCTGGCCAGGTCGTGTCAATTTCGAGGAGCACAGCGACGAGAAACCGCTCCCTTGTTCCAGAGATTTCTCGCTGCACTTGAAATGACAAAACCCTTCTACAACAGCAGGACCGAGAGTGCCGAACCCACCAGCACAACCCAGAGAATATCCATCTTGCACCGAAGCGCGGCCAAAGCGAGGAGAACAATCACGAACCGAGAGATATCCCAAGGGATGGCCAGGATGAATCGGAGGGTCACCGATAACAGCAGACCGACAAAGGAGACCAGAACGCCGTGCATCATTCGGTGGAACAGCAGGCTGCCCTGGAGGCGGTCAAAACAGGGAATCATTGCGGTCAGGAGAATCAGGGACGGAGCGAAGATGCTCACCGTTCCCACCAGAGCTCCGGGCAGCCGGGCCAGGAGATAGCCGACAAAGGTGGCGGTAATCACGATCGGTCCGGGGGTGACCTGGCCCAGGGCGATGCCATCCATGAACACCTTGCTGTCCAGCCAGTGGCGCGTGTTGACCACCTCGTTAAACATCAAGGGCACCGAGCCATAGCCGCCGCCGAAAGCAAACAAATCCACCCTGGTCATCACCACGGAAAGGTCGAACAGCCGGCGATCGACCAAGAAGAGCAGCAGCATGCCGGCAAGGAGGGTCGCGGCCAGCAGGAGGGGGGTTGTAAAATCGCCAAGGGAAAGACCGGGGGAGGTCGCGGCCGCCTCCTTGATCTTGAAGGCCCTTTTCCGGTAGAGCGGCAGGCCCAGAAGGGCTGAGACCAGGATGGCGATGGTCGGATTGCCGTGCAGCACCAGAAAGACCGTCACCCCCAGGCCCAGGAGGATATCCTGCCGGATTTTGATGGTGCCGCGCCCGAAATTGAAGGCTGCATTGGCCACCAGGGCAATCACTATGACTTGCAAGCCCTTGAACAGGGAGACCACGGCGGGCAATTCATGGGCGCCCTGATACAAGGCGGCCAGCATCGCCATCAGCAGGAAGGCCGGCAGGCCAAACCCGATATAGGCGGCAAGCGCGCCCCAGGGGCCGCCGGAACGCAACCCCACATAGGCGGCGACCTGCATGGCCGTTGCCCCCGGAATGGTTTGGCTGACCGCCACTCCCTGCTTGAACGATTCCTCGCACAGCCATCCCTTCCTGGTAACGGCAAGTTCATGAATATAGGCGATCATCGCCGGGCCGCCAAAAGCGGTGAGCCCGAGCCTGAGAAAAGCGAGAAAGAGCTTGACGATGATACCAGGAGGTTTTTGCTGCAACGGAGTCATATTTTCACGCTATTATACCAATTCAGGTGGATAGCCTGTAGGTGTTGAGGATTTTGGCGCTCGGATTGTTGCCTGCGGCCTCATAGGCTGTAGCCTAATCAACCCGAACAGTTACCAACTTGCAAGCAAAGGCGAAGGAGAAACGGATAATTTCATTTTGTGGAATATTTTTATTTCCACCTGGGCAATGGCGAGCGTCCAGCGGATAGGCGCTGATCATCTTTAGTCTCAGGTTCAGGGGCAACCGGACCAGTCTCTGCTTGAAAAAAACGACTGCTGTGATAGCTTGCAGGCTCGAAAGCGCAACCCGATCATATCCTGGTCTCTGACCATCACTTTATTGCACAGAAAGAGAATTATGCCGGCAAAAATTATCAGCGGGATCGAAACCGCCAGGGCCATCCGCGAAGAAATCGCCGCCGAGGTGGCGAGCCTCAAACAGCAACACGGCCTTACCCCCGGCCTGGTGACCATCCTGGTGGGCCAGGACCCGGCCTCCGAGTCCTATGTGGCGGCCAAAAACAAAACCGCCCACGCCCTGGGCATCCACTCCGAACAGGTCAGCCTGAAAGCCGACACCGGCGAGGCCGAGCTGCTGCGCATCGTCGGCGAATACAACCGCAACGCCGCCATCCACGGCATCCTGGTGCAACTGCCCCTGCCCCGCCACATCAACGAGGGCAAGGTGCTGTTTGCCATTGATCCTGACAAGGATGTCGACGGCTTTCATCCGGTCAATGTCGGCAAGATGATGCTCGGCGAGCAGTGTTTTCTGCCCTGCACCCCCCACGGTATTCTCGAGCTGCTGCAGCGTTCCGGGGTCGAGACCTCGGGGGCCGAAGTGGTGGTGGTCGGACGCTCCAACATCGTCGGCAAACCCATCGCCAACCTGATGCTGCAGAAACGTCCGGGCGGCAACGCCACGGTCACCGTCTGCCACACCCGCACCCGCGACATGGCCTACCATACCCGCCGGGCCGATATTTTGATCGTCGCCGCCGGGGTGGCCAAGATGATCAAGGCCGATCAGATCAAGGAAGGCGTGGTGATTATCGATGTCGGGGTCAACCGTATCGGCCGGGCAGCGAGCGGCAAGGCCATCCTGGCCGGCGACGTCGATTTCGACGATGTCGTCAGCAAGGCCGCCGCCATCACGCCGGTTCCCGGCGGGGTCGGGCCCATGACCATCACCATGCTGATGAAAAACACCCTGCAGGCCGCGAAACAGGCGGCGGGGATCGATTGAAGGGAACAACCGGGGAGGGAGAGGCCATGAGCGAAACCAAAAAAACCTGTGACACCTGCGGCGGCAGCGGCGAAATCGGCTATTTCCAGGGCGAAAGCCGCTTTTTTATCACCCGTGAGGAATGCCCGGCCTGTTACGGCTTCGGCTATGTGCTGGATGACGCCGAGCCGGGCGCGACCACCGATATCCCGACCGCTGCGACTGAAAACGAAGAAGACGGAAAAACGCCATGAATACCACCGATCTTTGGGAGTCCCTGGGCTCGCTTGATGACCATCAGGCCGGTCAGGTCCTGATGCAGCTGTTCGCCCGTTACGAGCAGCGACGGGAACAGAACCCCGTTGATCCCGAGGCCCAATCTTTTTTCCAGGCCCTGTCCGTCTGTGTTGACCAGGTTCAATCGTGCAACGTCAGCCGGCGTTAACCGGTTCAACTCCTGTTCCATTCACCAAGAGATCGTTCTGCCGTGAATTCTATTTATTCAGCTGTTACAATAAGTTCGATTATATTATTCACCTGCCTTGTCAATATTGGCGCCTTGCACGCCAACGAGCTGGAACAATGCCTGCGGAAGAAACTGGCCATTGCCGACGATTCGACCACAGTGGGTGACCTGCGGCGGCAATGCCTGCAGAGTGCGGTGGGCCTTGAACGGAGCCTGCCGCAACGCCCCGGAGCCGTGGAAAAAAGATTGGAGCAGGAAAAGGAAAACGTACTCAAACCCTTCAGCATCACCACACACAAGCCCAACTATATCCTTCCCGCAACCTACAACACCAGCGGCTACAACGCGGAACACCATCGCAGGGCCAATGGTGACGATTCCTACGAATTCGACCCCTTCGAGGCCCAGTTCCAGATCAGCATCAAATCGCCGTTGGTGGCGGGACTCTTCAACGACACCACGGATATCTATGCCGCCTACACCAACCACAGTTTCTGGCAGGTCTACAACGACGATATCTCGGCCCCTTTCCGCGAAACCAACCACGAGCCCGAGGTGTGGGTCCAGTTCAACACCAATTGGGAACTGTTCGGCATCAGAAACACCTGGAATTCCTTTGGCATCAACCACCAGTCCAATGGCCAGAGCGGTGAACTCTCACGAAGCTGGAACCGTCTTTTTGCAACCCTTGTCTTTGAATACGGCGACCTCGGCTTCAGCGTCACCCCCTGGTATCGCCTGCCGGAGAGTGCCGCCGACGATGACAATCGGGATATCACCGATTATCTCGGCCATTACGAGATCGGGGCCATCTACAAATGGAAGGAGAACACCTTCAGCCTGATGACGCGCAACGGCCTGGAGTCGAACTTCCACCGGGGCACGATCCAGGCCAGCTGGAGCTTCCCGCTCTGGGGCTGGCCCTATCTCCGCGGCTATGTCCAGTATTTCAACGGCTACGGCGAAAGCCTGATCGATTACAACCAGCACGTCAACCGGCTGGGGGTGGGCTTGTCGCTCTCGGATTGGCTGTAGGCGAACCCCTTTGCTTCTACCTCCCCAAAAAACGCTGCAGGGCCGCTGAAATATCGCCTATCTGCTGGGGGCAGACCGAATGTTCCATGGGGTAGGTGCGGAAGGTGACGGCATAGCCGTGATCCTTGAGAAATTCGGCGGCGCGGATGCCCAGGGCCGGAGGCACGACCGGATCAAAGCTGCCGTGCTGAATCTCGATGGGCAGGTTTCGATTGGCTTCGCTGAGTTCGATGCTCCCGCTGGTGGCAAAATAGGTGGACATGGCGATCAGGCCGCCGAGCGGCTGGGGATGACTGAGGGTGACCTGATAGGCCACGGCCCCGCCCTGGGAAAATCCGGCGAGGACAATACGGCGGCTATCGATGCCGCGTTCCAGCTCTCGGTCGACCAGGCGGTTGATGGCCGCGGCCGAAACCAGCAGCTGGGCGGCATCGACTTTGCGGTCAATATCCATCTCCAGGATATCGAACCAGGCGGGCATGACATAGCCGTTGTTGACGGTCACCGCCATGGATGGGGCGTGCGGAAAAATAAAACGGATGCCCAACTCCCCGGGCAGGCCCAGCTCCGGGACGATGGGGGCAAAGTCATGCCCGTCGGCGCCGAGGCCGTGCAGCCAGATGACGCTGGCATCGGGGTTGCTCCGGGTTTCCTGCTCAATGGCCGGTAATAAAGACATATAATTCTCCCTTGTGCTTGATCGGGTTGTATTTTTTTCAGTCTCGGCGCGGATGCGCCTTTGGACCCGGTTGGGGCAAAGCCCGTCAAACCTGCTCTTCCTGCCACATCTCCCTGGCAAACCGGACAGATCGGTTCCGCCCTTCTTCCTTGGCCCGATACAGGGCCACATCGGCATACTTGATACAGCTCCAGAGCGTTGCGGTATCACAGGGAAATTCGCTTATGCCCAGGCTGATCGTCTTTTTGATGACCCCATCCGGCAGCTTAATCTCCAGCTTCTCAATGTTGAGGCGAATCTTCTCCGCGATCTGCATGCTCTCGCCATTGTCGATATCGAGCAGTACCGCCAGAAACTCCTCGCCCCCGAAACGGATGACAATGTCTGAATCGCGAACGCTCTGGCGGAGAACCCTGGAGGCTTCCTTCAGGACCGTATCGCCGGCAGCATGGCCGTAGGTGTCATTGACCTGTTTGAAATAGTCCAGGTCGCACATGATGAGCCCGATCGACTTGCCCCGGCGCAGAACTCCGGCAACGATTTTTTCAGTGTATTCCTGTAGATACCGCCGATTATGCAATCCTGTCAGGCCATCGATCAGGGCGGAGTCGCGCAGAGAACTCATCAGCCGTTTGGTTTCGATGACAGCCAGGGATTCATTGATATATTCCTCGGCTTTAAAGACCTTGACCTCGTTCTCAAGCGCCTCGTCCCGGGTTTGGGGGGCAGCGAAGACGAATTGAACAACGGCCACCGTCGCTCCGCCCGTAACCACGGGAAGACAGTAATGATGACCTCCATTATGGGAGGTAAAATGCCTGCAGATCGCGGGATAGGTGGTGGAAGCTACGATATGGCCGGTTCGTTTCGCTTTACAGAGGTCGCAATCATCGAGAATCTCAGGCGAACACGCCATCTCCTCCCCTTGATCGAACCTGTTGGGATAGATAAGCATCAGTTCATTTTTAGCATGATTGACCTGGTAGATGAAACAACAGGGTATTGCCAACTGCTGCGTGAACACCTCTCCCAGCCGTTGATAGACTTCATCCAGGCTGCTATCCTCTTCAATGACTTTCTTAAAAACCGCGAGATTGTTGATCGACTCCATCAGGTTGTTAAACCGGGTGGAGAGAATGCCGATTTCGTCGTTTGAAGTAACGGCGATGCGCTTGGTCAGGGCCGCCTGCCCCCTGCCGCTGGCAATATCCTGGAGACCATTGATGACCTTCTTGAGCGGGCGGGTAATCGATGTGGCGGCAACAAAAATGATCACGCAGGTGACCATGACCGAGAAAAGGATAATAATGATGATATTATTTCTGAGCGCGACAATACTGGCGAGGAATTCGCCGGCATTCTGGGTTGCGGCAACGCTCCAGCCCTTTTGCTTGATCGGGGCGAATCCCGCCACCTTATTAATCCCTTTGTAGACATAGGATTCCGCGCCGGTTCGACCATCCATCATCGCTTTGGAAATTTTTTCCATGCCTTCAACGGATTTCAGATCAAGTCGCATAACATTATTCTCATCCGGATGCGCAATGATCAGGCCCGCTTCATTGATCATGAAACAATAGCCGGTTTCACCGATTTTTCGGGTGGTGACCAGGTTGGTAATGACCGAGGCCTTCAAAAAGGTGCCGACCACTCCTAAAAAGGCGCCGGTGTCGGAAAAGATGGGACCGCAGATAACCATCATCGGTTCATTGGTTGATTTGGATCGGACCATATCTCCGGCCATTGTTCTTCTGTTGGTCTTGGCATCGAGAAAGGTTGGGTATCGTGCGAAATCCCAGATTTCCAGATCTTCTCCCGGATCGGTTGCTTCGGCGTAAATGGTACCGGCGGCATTGGTCAGGAAGATCGCGGCGTAATTGGCATTCAACAACTCAAAGCGCTTCCTGATATCCTGGCGAATCAGCTTGACGGTCTCGGCGGCTTGCTCGATCCCCTTGGCGTTGACGGCCTCAGCGGCGATCTTGACTTGGGTTCGGGCGGCAAAGGCGGTCGTAAATTTCATTTCTCCTTCAAGTGTGGCCGCGACCTGCATCGCCGTGCCTTCGGCGATGAATTGCTCATTGGTTTTACTCAACTGAGTGACTGCCTTGGCAGAGTCGGTGATGGCGACATATCCGCTCACTGCCATGGGAATGAGAACGGTCAGGATACCGCCGACAATGAGTTTAAAACGAATCGATGTGAAATGCATGAACGCCTTCCGTGTCCCGGTTTCCCTTCTGTTTTTTGATATTCGAACTTCACAAGCATATTCCGACGCTGCCGCAACCGCCTTCCCTGCCGGCATCGCTGCCGGTTGGGTCCGTCGCCTGACGGATTTACAAACATATGCCGATAGTATAGCAATAAGAATTGCAAATCAAAGAGATAAATATTCTCATTTCATTCCCGGTCACTCTCCTTGCGCCCCATCGCCGCGGCATTTCCCGGTTGTTTGGCCAAGGTTTCGTGTTCCCCACGCCAACGGTGTGCTCTCCCCCTGTGGCCGATTGCGGCGGAGAGAACGGGCAAAGAAGATTATTTCCTTGATTTTCTGTTTAATATTGACATAAATCAACCTTTTGCGAATCTATCAATATTGAGAAATTTACAAAAATTTACAGTAAAAAGACCGGCTCGCATCTAGGCTTTCCGACCATTGTGCGATATTGTCTTGGCGCAGTGAACGTTCTCCCGTGCATAAACGGGAAATCTCCCGCCACCTGTGCAAAGAACAGGCGGCCACTTTTTTCGGCATCCGACCATACCTTGAACATGCAGATAATGAAAAAGAAATCCCGTTGGCGCACCCTGCTGACGGTGATTGTTTTTGTGGCGCTGGCGCTTATCGGCGCTTTTTTATATTTCCGAGGCGACAAGAAACCCGCCTACATGACCGCGGCGGTCAGCCGCGGCGATATCGAAACCACGGTGCTCGCCAGCGGCACGGTGGAATCGAACAACCTGGTCAGCGTGGGCGCCCAGGTTTCCGGCCAGATCAAATCCCTGAAAGTCGAACTGGGGGATACGGTCAAGGCGGGACAGCTGGTCGCCGAGATCGACTCGCTGCCCCAGCAGAACACCCTGCGCAACCGGACCGCGGCCCTGGCCGCCGTCCGTGCCCAGAAAATGGCCAAGGAAGCCTCGCTTCGCCAGGCCGAGCTGGCCTACAAACGCCAAATGCAGATGCTGCAGGGCGATGCCGCCTCCCGCGCCGATTTCGAAGTCGCGGAAGCGACCCTCAGTGTCACCAAAGCGGAAATCGCCGCCCTGGACGCCCAGATCGAGCAGGCGAAGATTGCCGTGGATACCGCCCAGCTGGATCTGGGGTACACCAAGATCAGCTCGCCCATCGACGGCGTGGTGGTGGCCATCGTCGCCAAGGAGGGCCAGACCGTCAATGCCAACCAGTCGGCCCCGACCATCATCAAGGTCGCCCGGCTCGACCGGATGACCATCAAGGTGGAGATCTCGGAGGCCGACGTCATCAAGGTGAAACCGGGCCAGCGGGTCTATTTCACCATCCTCGGCGAGCCGGACAACCGGTATCCCGCGGAATTGGGTTCCATCGAACCGGCCCCGGAATCCGTCGCCACCGAGACCGCCGCCAGCAGCGCCTCCACTTCCGCCAGTTCGAGCGTTGCCATCTATTACATGGGCATCCTCGATGTTCCCAATGAGGACGGCAAGCTGCGCATCTCCATGACCACCCAGGTGAATATCGTCCTGGCCGAGGCCAGGAATGTTCTGGTTGTACCGGCTGCCGCCCTTGGCAACAAGGACAAGGACGGCCGTTACACGGTGCGGGTTGAAACCGCGGGGGGCAAGCTGGAGGATCGCCAGGTCCGGATCGGCCTCAACAACAATGTCCAGGCCGAGGTGCTGGCGGGGTTGAACGAGGGGCAAATGGTGGTGATCGGCGAGCAGACGGGCGCCACCCCTGCGCAGCCCGCAACCACGATGCGGCGACGGCCGATGCCGGGGATGCTGTAATGGCCGAAAAGCTCATCGAATTGCGGGGTGTCTGCCGCGACTACCCCTCCGGTGACGAGGTCCTCACCGTGCTCAAGGACATCGACCTGACCATAGAAGCCGGCGAGATGGTGGCCATTGTCGGCACCTCCGGCTCCGGTAAATCGACCCTGATGAACATCATCGGCTGCCTGGATCGTCCGAGTCGCGGCAGTTTTCGGGTGAACGGCCAGGAAACCGGGCAACTCCAGCCCGATGAGCTCGCCTTCCTCCGCCGCGAGCATTTCGGCTTCATCTTCCAGCGCTACCACCTGCTGTCCAACCTCAATGCACTGGCCAATGTCGAGATTCCGGCCATCTATGCAGGGCTTGACAGTCACTCCCGCCAGGAGCGCGCCAGCCTCCTGCTCACTCGCTTAGGCATGGCCGACCGGCTGGACCATACCCCGGGCCAGTTGTCCGGCGGCCAGCAGCAGCGGGTTTCCATTGCCCGCGCCCTGATGAACGGCGGCGCCGTCATCCTTGCCGACGAACCGACCGGCGCCCTGGATACGGCCAGCGGCAGCGAGGTGATGAAGATCCTGCGCGAACTCAATCAGGAGGGTCACACCATTATCCTGGTCTCCCATGACCTGCAGGTGGCCGGGCATGCCAACCGGATCATCGAGCTCAGCGACGGCGCCGTGGTCGCCGACCGGCCCACCCGCGAGACCCCGCCCACCAACCGGCTCCCCCCCCCCCCCTCCCCCCGGCCCCCCCCCCCGCCAGCGGCCCAGCGCGGCTCCAGCCAGGCCATTCCCACCGCCCTGG
>Ga0074197_1000949_pt1 | contig 29117 bp, 20 predicted proteins | sample EPASupsiteSAE305_FD_64526 | JGI IMG/M metagenome (GOLD analysis project Ga0074197, IMG submission 64526) | Bioremediated contaminated groundwater microbial communities from EPA Superfund site, New Mexico - SAE3-05 reassembly with SPADES | ecosystem: Environmental > Aquatic > Deep subsurface >...
ATCTGGATTTTTCATTTCTGTAAATGCATACCTTTTATCAAAGAACATTTCCTGCCATTGCCTCACCATACCTAAATAGGAGTTGTTAAGGATAATGATTTTTATTGGTAAACCTGATTGGGCTATTGTTCCCAGTTCCTGTATATTCATCTGGAAACCTCCGTCGCCCATTATTGCTATTACACTTTTATCTTTGCTGCCTGTTTTTGCCCCAATAGCTGCCGGCAGGGAGAAGCCCATAGTACCAAGCCCCCCTGAAGTAATAAAACTCCTGGGAACGGATAATTTGAGGTACCTCGCTGAAATCATCTGGTGTTGTCCCACATCGATAACAAAAATTTCGTTTCCGCTACTATTCTTATTTATCGTATCCATCACTTCGCCCATATTAATTTCGCTACTACTGCTATTAATATCATTGCTGATTACCTCCCGGTATTCTTTCTCAAAGCAATTGGCAAATTCCAATAACCATTCCTGATGGTCCCTTTTAATCACCAATTTATTAAGCCAGCTTAAAACATCTTTTGTATTTCCTGTTAAAGGAATGTGTGCCCTGATGTTTTTCCCGATTTCAGACTGGTCTATATCTATGTGGATTACTGTTGCATTTATTCCGTACCTCATTGGATCCCCAATTACCCTGTCGTCAAAACGCATGCCTATGGCTATGAGCAAATCGCATTCATTTGTTTTAATATTTGGGCTGTAATTGCCATGCATCCCCAACATCCCGACAAACTGAGGGTGGTTGGTTGGTATTGCTGACAAACCAAGCAATGTTGAAGCAACAGGCATACCTGTTTTGTTTATAAATTTGAGTAATTCCCCTTCTGCTTTTCCTAGCAGGATTCCCTGTCCTATAAGCACCATTGGTTTGAAAGCACTATTGACTAATGCTGCGGCCTTTTCTATATGGTTTTTATCCGGGACAGGGTAGGGGGTATATCCTGATATACCTTTGCATTTCACATAATTGAAATCCAGTTCGCTCAATTGTGCATTTTTGGTAATATCAATAAGCACCGGCCCTGGCCTTCCTGATCCTGCAATATAAAATGCTTTGGCAACAATTTCTGGTACTTCACGGGCTTTTGTAACTTGGTAATTCCATTTGGTTACAGAAGCAGAGATACTAATTATATCTACTTCCTGAAAGGCATCAGATCCAAGCAATGCTTCAGTTACCTGACCAGTAATGCATACCAATGGAGTAGAGTCTGCAAAGGCATCAGCAAGACCTGTTATTAAATTGGTTGCTCCCGGTCCGGAAGTGACAAAAACCGCAGCTACTTTCCCTGTTGATCTGGCATAGCCTTGTGCCGCATGAACAGCAGCTTGCTCATGCCTTACCACCAAATGATCGATGCTTTTTTTATGCTTATATAAGCTATCATGGATTGGCATTATTGCTCCGCCCGGGTAACCAAATGCATGCTTTATTCCTTCCCCGATCAGCGATAAGGCTACTGCTTCTGCTCCTGTTACCTTTATCTTTTCAGTGTAATTTTTTTGTTTATTTTTTTTCATAATGTACCATTTTTATAGTATCCTGATTGCACCTTTATCGGCAGAACTTACGTGTTTTGAATATATCTGAAGCGACTTGGGAATGTTTCTTTTCCTTTCAGGGTTGAATGCAATATCCCCTTTTTTTACTTCCAGCTCTCTTCTGCTCTTTAATTCTGTTGTGCTGATTAGCGCATTTATTGCCCGTTGTTCAATATTGATTTCTATTAAATCTCCATCCTTCAGTAAAGCAATTTCACCACCTGCTGCTGCTTCCGGCGAAACATGTCCTATGGATAAGCCGGATGTACCACCGGAAAACCTTCCATCGGTGATAAGCGCACAAACTTTATCAAGATTTTTGGACTTTAAATAAGAAGTAGGGAAAAGCATTTCCTGCATCCCCGGCCCACCGGCAGGGCCTTCGTAAATGATTATGACTACATCGCCTGCAACAATACGGTTATTAAGGATAGCATCACAGGCATCTTCCTGCGAATGAAATACTTTTGCCCTACCCTTGAAATAGAATATTGATTTATCAACACCTACAGTTTTTACTATACAACCATTACCAGCTATGTTGCCATATAATACCGCCAGACCCCCATCTTTCATATAGGCATTTTCAATGCTTCTTATGCAACCATTCACTCTATCATTGTCAAGATCTTCGAACATATTGCCCTGACTGGCAAACTTAAGGTTATGGTAATTGCCAGGTGCAGAATAATAGATCGCATGCTTTTGTCCAGATATAATGTTGTATTCGTTGATGGTTTCTTTTAGTGTTTTTCCATCAACCCTGGAAATATTTGAATTTATCAGGTTGTTTTTATCTAACTCATGCATGATAGCCATTACCCCGCCGGCTTTGTGTACATCTTCTATATGATATTGCGAACTGGGTGAAACTTTGCACAAAACAGGTACTTTTTTTGACAATTCATTAACATCCTGCATCGAAAGTTCAACATTTGCCTCATTGGCTATTGCAAGGAGGTGCAATATGGTATTTGAAGAGCCGCCCATAGCAATATCCAATGCCATCGCATTAAGGAATGCTTCTCTGGTAGCGATGCTTCTTGGTAAAACAGAGCGGTTGCCTCTAAAATAATATTCGTTTGTAACCTTTAACAATTCTTTTGCTGCATCCTCAAAAAGTTGCAACCTGAATTTATGTGTTGCCAGCAAAGTACCATTGCCGGGCAAAGCCAAACCCAATGCTTCTGTGAGGCAATTCATGGAATTGGCTGTAAACATCCCTGAACATGATCCGCAAGTGGGGCATGCATTGAGTTCCAATTCTCTTAGATATACTGGGTCAATTGTATCTTTTCCTCCTTCAGTTATAGCGTCTGTTAAATCAATGCTTTTGTCATTTACGCTACCAGCTTCCATTGGTCCTCCTGATACAAGAATAGTTGGTATATTCAGGCGCATGGCAGCCATGAGCATACCTGGAGTAATTTTATCGCAGTTGCTGATACAGAACAGTGCATCAACACAATGGGCATTGCACATATATTCTACGCTATCAGCAATAAGATCACGGGATGGCAGGGAGTACAACATGCCGCTGTGGCTCATGGCAATGCCATCGTCTATGGCAATGGTGTTGAATTCAGCAGCAAAAAAACCTGCATTTTCAAAAATAGCTTTAACGTTTTGTCCAACATCTTTCAGATGCCCATGGCCAGGTACAAACTGGGTAAAGGAATTGGCAATGGCAATAATTGGTTTCCCAAAATGGCTTTCTTTCATGCCATTAGCCCGCCACAGGCTTCTTGCTCCAGCTTTCTCTCTGCCTTCGGTTACCCTTTTGCTTTTTAATTCATTCATAATATTTGTTTTTTATAGTTGATTTATGTTCTAATCTTTAATTTCTGGTATGAAACAAAAAAGCCCTTCTCTGCTGGGGAGAGAAAGGCTTTTTTGTTTATAGTCACTAAACGTCCTGCTCACCCCGGGGGATAGGTAAGAATAATAATGACTATAATAATATTTGCTATCAGATGTTTGATCATAATCAATAATCCATTAAAAAAAAAGCACCATTCTTTTTGGAGAACAGTGCCGTATATTTTTGCTTAAATTTATAACACCATTCTCCCTCAACATTTCACAATAATGCTGAATATAATAATTGAGATAATGATGTTAAACTTTTTCATTTTTCTTGTTTTAATGACACAAAAATATACAAATTTTCGATATGAAGTTGTTTTTTTACTATTTTTAGTTATAGTGTTTTAAATAATGTGTTTTTTCTTTAAGTTCTGCTAATATAGGTCGCTAGATAGTAACCAGCTTAAGATTTCTTTTTTATCCATGTTTAAAATCGTGATATGAGGCCTGAAAGAACGGGTGATCAAGCACAGCATAATAAAGCCCAAATAATAAAAACAATCCGGCAGCGATTGACAAATGGAAGAAGCTCTTATCCCGATACAAGTGTACGGGACAGGTTAGGGGGGAGGAGGTCTTGGAATAGATTCGGTTTTCTATGAGCCAAGAGTCGTAGTGAAGCTAAGACCACGACCGAAGGGAGTAACTAAGCAGAGGTCATAGTAGTTGCAGAAACGAGCCGAAATAGACAGTCGGAGGGCTCATCCGTCAACCGGCGGATACTAGCCTTTTCTTAAGCTAAAACCAAGGTAATTCCGGTGTGAAGAGCGGACTTGCTGATACCTAATGAACCGCCGTATACGAGACCCGTACGTACAGTGGTGCGAGACTTGTCCGACTACCGGCGGAGGCTCTCCCCGTCAGCTTAGCTGGCGGGGCCGTCTACTCGATTATTGTGTACAGTTGTTCACTTTTTTTCAAAATACACATTTTTTGCCCGGTCCCCAGAAAAAGAGCATCCGGTTATTTCATTATTTTCATTGCGCACAAATTTTATTTTCAGCCATTTATAGTCATCAAGTCCCACAAATCCATCTTTCCTAAACGCATCAAACTTTATGTCAATCCTTTGATGTACAGCAAGCAATTTACCATTAACAAGTTTGAAATCATAAGTAGTTGCAAGTTCTTCATTGTAGAAACGTCCTGTAAATTCTGACAGGTTTACATTATTTTTATCAAAGGGGATAATTGGAGCAGTGACAGTATCTGTTCCATTATCAAAGATAAAAGCTTGCGCTTTTCCCTTTTCATCAATTATAAACTCCGCAGTTACAACACCTGCAATAAATTTAGTATCTGATATTGGTGTAAGGTTGAAAGTATATTTTTCGGATTCCCATAATAACAAATTACCTTGTTTGGAAAAGTGAACAACAAACCCTGGGCGTAATTCATAACTCCCTTCGTATAATTTTAAAATTTCAGCATCAATTTGATACACACCATTTTCAACAAGGTCATCTCTAAGGTCTTTTTTAAAATATTCCTCAAGAAAAATATCCGCAATATCATGAGATATTTTTTCAGGGTTGAATTCCATTGCATTCCCTAAAAATATTACAGCCATGTTTTGTTCTGGAAAACGAATTATTTGTGTTCTGAAACCAAGGTTATATCCGCCATGCGTTATTTCATTCAATCCTCTGTATTCTCCAACAATCTGCCCGTATCCTCCAACAAATTGCTGTCCGCTATTGAGTTTTTCATGTGTCTTCATTTTATTGAATATGGTGGTATCTCCGACAACCGGTTCTGAAAAATTCAATACCCAATGGCATAGGTCTTCCAAATTTGTGTGTAAAGCTCCATCGCCATGTGCAACTGATGCAGAAACTTTCTTTCTGAGTATTGAGCCGTCCATTTCATAGGATTCAACCCTGTTTTTGATAATGACTCCGAAATTTTCGGGAAAGAATGTGCTTTTCATTTTTAAAGGTTCAAAAATATTTTCTTTTGTATAAGTTGCAAATGACTTACCGGTAACCCTCTTAACAATCTCCGTTAATATTATATATCCTGAATTAGAATAAGAGCAATTGTCACCCGGTTTAAAGTTAAGGTCTTTTTGTTTATTGATTAACTTCAATACTTGTTCATTATCTGCATAGTCATCTCTTACTCCTGACATATCCAGGAGTACATACCAATCCCTTATTCCACTTGTATGAGTAATAAGATGCCTGATAGTAATGGTATCACTAAAATCAGGAAATTCGGGTATGTATTTTTTTACATTATCATCTAAACTTAGTTTTCCTTCTTTTTCCAGTAACATGATTGCAAATGCAGTAAATTGCTTGGATACTGACGCTATATCGAATATTGAGGTAGTAGTGATGGGCAGTCCATATTCCAGATTTGCCATACCGTAAGCTTTTTTACATATGGCTTTACCATCTTTAATAATAGCAATTGCCGCACCCGGTGTCTTCTTTGTGTTCCATGGCATAAAAAGCTCATCCAGCTTATCATCAGGTGTTACTGCTTTGGGTTTTATTGTATCTAAAACCACTTCATAAATTCCATTAATTTTATCTTTACTAAAAGGAGAAATCTCAATAGTATATTTTCCTTTTTTGATTGATGTTATCTTTACATATTCATAACCGATTTCAGGAACATCAATCTTTTCCAATAATACGTTTTCAGGATTATATGTAGCTATTTTCAGATCAATATTTATCTGATTCACTCTAATTAACGCAAACTGATCCTTATCAATATTTACAGCATAAATATGTTTCTCACCTGACACTATTTCCGATTGAATGGTTTCACCTTTTTTCAGGAAACCTTTTTGTATTTGTGCCTGAACAATGCAAAATGACATTGTAAAAATCAGGCTAATTATTATTCTTTTCATTTTGATAGTTATATTTTCTCACAATTGTACACAACTAGAATATATCTCCACAAACCTGCCCTTTTAATTCCAATTTGGGCGTATTTCTACAATAGTCAAATTTAATTATTATTTTCAAAAAGTAAATAACAACCAACCAATTTTACCTTTTCCTGCTTCTCAACCATGCCGACCATAGTTTGAGCATCCTCGAAAACAAAGTTTTCGGGACCATCAGGCATTATATTCCTGCATGCCTGTCTGCATTGCAGTAAATCAGGTGAAAATAATTATCTGTAACGTAAACCTATTGTGCGAAATTTATCTGATCCGCATTTGCACTTCATTCCGTATTGAGCACAATTATGACAATAAATTCTCCCGCATCTGAGACATTCATCTCCAAACATTTCCCGGCCTGCTCTCAAATTGGAAGTTTTAATAAATACTCCCATGTTCATCGCTTCAGCAGACTTTGAACCACGTCCTAAATTCATTATCTCCATACCACATATTTCACATTTATTTCTTATTTGCTTGCGATTGGAAAAAAGGTAAATCAAAACTATACTGGATGGATAAGTCCATTAAGAAACCCTCTGGCTGTTAAAAAACGGTTATACCAGCATCAATATCGTGAAGAGAAATCTTCCCCCATTAAGTTCGGGTGTTCGATCAGACATTGAATTTGACATAGAATTAGATTTTATTAGATTTCAGAGATACGTTGTCTTAGAATGTTAAGTGAGTTTTCAGGAGCCTTTTCTCTTTCTGCAATCTCAAGATACTTAATAGCATCTGTTTTCCTCTTCATGTCGGCATACATTATCCCCAAGTTGCAAGAAGAAAGCGGATAAGTTCCTTTCATATGTTCAATGGATCTTAGGAAATATCCTTCCGCGTCGTCATATTTTTTCACAATCGAATATGCATTTCCTAAATTATGTTCTACAATTGGAAAATCGGGTTTTTTTGTATTAAATTCTAACAATACTTCAATTTCTTTATCCGTTTTTTGCGTTCGATGATAAATGTTGGATTTTAAGAAGAGCATAAGCAATTGAATATCGACATGGTCATATTTTTGCATGATTCGATCGATCATTTTCAAGCAATGATCATACAACTCCCTTTGAATGTGTTCCATCACTTCGTCAATTTCCCTTTCATTTTCTTTCCCAATCTGAACTTTTGCTTTTGTGATAAGGCTTTCATGGAAATACAAAGCAGGCGATTCACCAATAAAAAGAGTAAAGATATATCCGCTATTATGGTGTACTTGTTCAATTAAGTTTTTGTCTCCCAGATAATTCGCAAAGCTTTCTGCAACTGCAACCATATGCAGTGCATTGTATTGGTCACCCAGTTGTGCAAAGCATAGCGCTGCAGACATGCTACAAATGCACGATTCACGACTGTCCCCGATATCATCAGACCAAATTTTATATATTGATAGATATACTTCAAGTGCATTATTGTATTCTTTCCTGTGGTAGTAACGATCTGCAGCTATTCTTAATCCAAAGCAAAGTATTGTTTTGTCATTTATCTCTTGTGCGATTCTATTAGCTTTTTCTACCAACTCAGCTGCTTCATTATCTTTATCCGTATTCACATATTTAATAGCAATATTTAACAACGTGTTTGCATATAATTGAGGGTATGAATCCAGTAGGTTATTTATCTCCAAATAATTTCTGATATCCTGGGAGATTTTTAATGCTTCATCTTTTCTATCCAGATAATCTTTTACATAACCGACATTCGATTTTGCTAAAAGCCATTGCATCTCGTTGTTTTCAATGTCCTTTTCATACTTCTTTGTCGCCATGTTGTATAAAAGTTCGGCTTTTTGCCAGTGGCCCCTTTGAGAATAAAGCCTGGCGAGAAAAACAAGCCCGTCACCTGGTCTTAGGCGAAGACGATCAATCCAGGATACAATGGTCGAATTTATAATGGTCAAATCAATTTCTTCATTTAATGTAACTCCTGAATGACCTCCAAATTGTTCGATAAAGAAATTACTCACCTTAGCTGGAACATCTTGACTCCTTTCTTTTTCATTTTCCGGTTTAAGAACAACTCTATCTTTATTGTTTTTTACCCATTCTTCAACAGATTGAGGCAGTTGGTATGCGTATTCTACCCAAACACCACGACAATTGTATTCGCGATTTTTTAATATGGGCATGATGTCGGCGGCGTCTGATCCCGAATACCCCATTACACATATCTTTTTTTTCTTTAATACATTTTGCAGCCATAGTGCTTTGGGTATACTCAGGAATGTTCCGGGATCTATCTGTTGAGCTTGTTCCACGGCTTTCTTCTCATGAATATCATCGCCAACAATCATACTTCTGTCGGAACCCGCAGCTACACCCGACATGGTTAAAGCTAGACTGCCATAATCGCTGATATCACCATGTATTTTGGCCAATACTCCATCATACCACGAATTATCAATGGCATGCTGGAAATCTTTATCAGAGATCAAAATTTTAATGTTGCTATCGTCAATAGCGTTTTCGATCTTATGATCAAAATTCGTTGTTACCACAGTGTGGCCTTTCTTAAGTGACTGAGCAAGCATTCTATGATGTAAATTAGGTTTTCCGATCTCCAGCAAATCAACAAACCGAATTGCCGGATATCCAAATGAATCAAATAATACCTGAAACGTAGGTTCAAAGGGGAGTATACAAAAATCAGCTTCGGGACTGTCAAATTTCACTCCTGCTAACTCACAACACAGTTTCTTGTATGCTTCCTTTTCGTTGGTGATTTGTAATATGTTGGAAATTTCAACTTTGTCTAATTCATAATTGATGTGGAATATAATCTTTAAAATGTCAGATGCCATTAATAAACAAGAAGGGTAGGGAAAAGAAATCCCGGCGCCAACAAAAAATGCTGTGGATGAATCATTTAAGACCTCGATAATCCTCAGTTCTTTTTCAGATAAACTATGATTGCCGCATTTAGGAAATAAATAATTTTTAGACTTTAATGTGTTCAGTATCCTGTCCATCTCAGCAGATATTGTTTTTCTTCTCTTAACTCGTATTGTGCCTAAATAAGCCTTTTGATTGGCAGAATACTGATATGAGAGTTCAAAATATTTTAGAGCTTCGTCCCACTCACCAAGCTGCTCTAAACATTGTGCCGTATTCACGTATATCTGTTCATCAGGTTGATATACCGAAATCGACTTTTTATAATATTCTATGGCTTTTAAGAAGTTCTTTTTAGATGCATTGAGATTCCCAAGATTGTTATAAAGATTTTGTTCGTTCTCTCTGGTCGGATTAAGTTCGAGTGCCTTTAAGAGTTGAGTTTCAGCTTCTGTATACCTTCCATCAATGATTAAAATATTTGAAATACAAATACGGGGATTAGGATCAATTGGATTAAGTTCAATAGCCTTCTCAAACTTTAATAACGCTTCCTTAAAATAACCATTTTTGGCTAGCCTAATTCCTTCAATGTTTAAATTATGAGATTGCATAGGATTATATTGAGACATATCTGCCGTTTCCCGATTATCAGGATTATCCCGATAAGTATATTCATGTGCAAATAATGAACTTTGTAAACCTTTGTAAATTAACCAACCTGCTACAATAGCAGATGAAACCGAAATGCCCCAATTGTATGTTTGATACCAAATAATCAGGAATAATATATTAGAAAAAGCCGGAAAGCTGATAAAACACAATTGGCGCCCAAGATAAAAAGTATCTTTTATTGGGTTAATAAATATGTACCTGGCATTTACAAGAATATGAATAAATATTATGGACAAAAAAGCAAGAAGCCAGTAGTTAAAGTCAGAAATAAGGAGTGTTCCGATCCATATTCCACCCAGTATAGTGCCACTGAATATAAAAAATGCACATCCAAAAATTGAGCTGGTATTATCTTTATGTTGATTCATTACTAATCTTGTGTTATTATATGACTATTTTAAGAAAAATGTTTTTGTGACGACTTATGGAGTAGTAAAGCAAGTGTATCGAAGCTGAAGGTTTGGTGGTGAAAAGTGCTGAAACACTCTTGCTTTGTGTGTAGGCAATCATTCTGTAATGTATATTATTTCGATTCAGATTCATTTTTTAAGGTATGTAATCCAATTGTGCTAACTACAATATATCCGCACAAACTCACTCTTTTCATTCCAATTTGGGCGTAAATATACAATAGTCAAATATACATATTAAAATTTATTAGTTATTATTATATCAAACATAATTATCTAACGTAGTTTCAAGGTAAATAAATCGCTTATGCGCTCTGTTTATTGGGCTATTGCTCCATACCCCAATACTTTCGGGTTTAACGAATCGCTGTATCCCGATGATACTGCTTTTTTAGTCAGGGTGCGACTTAGAGTCGCACCCTGACTATCCAACAACTCTAAGTCGCACCCTGACTATCCTATGGGCTGCTGGTGCGGTGGTGTGAGACTTGTCCGACTACCGGCGGAGGCTCTCCCCGTCAGCTTAGCTGGCGGGGCAGTCTACTCGACTAGCAACTGGCGGTTCTTGTCTTTCATGTCACAAAGATACTACTATTTCCAGTTTTGCTGTAAACTGTCAAAAAGTTTTTGACTGGGTCGGATTGCGTGTCACGTTTAAATTTTTACAGAAATGAAGGGATTTTTTATTTTTTTGTTTTTGTTTCTGATGGTAGTGCGTGGAAAATGGCAAGCTCTTGCTGCAAACTTTGGTTTTGGTTGGCTTGTGCGGTTTGCAGTATGTGCTTGACATTGTGCAAAGTGTTTATTGCGTTTTAATTTATTTCATTGCTACTGCTACAATTTCTTCCCATAATTCTTTAAATATTTTTCCTCCTTCACCTCTTTCGGTATCGGTATTTGTGAACAAGGCTATTGTTATTCCTCTATCAGGAAAATAAAATAAATATCCTCCCGTACCCTGAGAATTACCACCATGCCCCATTCCCCAAATATCTTTTGTCTTATTTTGCCAATGAAGTAAGGATAAACCTACCTTAGAGACATCCTCATCATCATCATCAAATTCTATCCAATCTTTCATCATGTCAAGAGAGGATTGTTTTACAATTTGCCCTTCGCAAAGTAACTTTGCAAATTGAAGGTAGTCGTATATTGAAGCATACATTCCGTCATCTCCAACCATCACATCCCATTTATTTTGTATGTCAGAAATGTTTATATATTTGCCATTTCCATACCAATCGGAATAACAATTTGGCGTCCCCGGAATATTAGGGTAACCATTTTGCACTTTATAGTAAGTATGGGTTAATCCATTTGGATCAAACATCTTTTCTTTAAAATATTGTGCATGATTTCCATTGATGATATAATCAATTATTACAGCCAAAAGAAGAAAATTGCTGTCGCAATAGTAGGTGTATTCACCAGGTTTAAAATCAGCAGGTTTGCCATACATAAACTCAATTAATTCCAAAGGGGTATAATCAATTTCACCCGGGTTATTCATAATGTCGAAATAATATTGAGGGTTGCTTGAGTACTCATATAATCCGGAAGAATGAGTTAATAATTGCCTAATTGTAATTTCATTCCCATTTGTAATATTGTCACAAATGCTTTTTGGCAAATAAGTATTCATTTTTGCATCCAGGTCAATCAATCCTTCCTCATATAATAACATAATTGCTGTACCTGTATACATTTTAGGAATGCTTCCTCCTCGTTGTATGTGATATTTTGTCATTGGTTGTCCTGTTTCGAGACTTGCCATCCCTGATGCACCAGCCCAAAAACCATATACAGGGTCATCAATTGCCAAAGAGACACCTACCAATCCATTTTTTGTATACTTGTCTAATACATTTTGAAATTCTATACCATTTGTATGAGTATTGATCGGCATATCAAAACTAATATCCTCGACAGGAACAATTACTTCTTTGTGACATGATGATAACAAGATTATTATTCCTAATAGTTTTATAAAAATATGATGTTTCATGATAGTTTTATTTAAATGGATAATATTTGATTCCAATATGATATAAAGAATGAGAGAGGAATGGTATATCGCCCTTAACATGAGGATAGTTTATAAACCATTCGTAATTAATAAACAAGTCCAATTGTTTGTTTTTCAAATTGAAAGCATACCCTGCGCCCAGATTTAAACCTACCTGAGCACCAGGACTACCCCAATCGGTTTTGCTTTCAAACTCACCTTTGTCATTTACTTTAAATACTTCCCTCGTATGCCTTCGGTGAAAATATCCCGCACCGATGGCTCCGTCAACAAACAGGTGGAATGGAGCAGTGTATCTATAGGTAAAATAAGAATTAAGATAATAGGCCTCAAGAAACTCAGGATTTCGAAAATACCCTAAGGTTAGAGTTTGGAGTATTTTATGATTTTTTTTTGCTGAATACATATACTCAGTACCAGTTTTAAAGCCTGGTTGAATTGGGGTGACAAAAGATTTTAATATCGGCCATGAATAGGAATGGGCGCTAAAAGCAATCATTATCGGAAAAGAATGCTTGGCTATGCTATCTTTATTATTTTGGGAATAACTTAAAGATGTATAAGCGAAAAATGACAGAATCATAATTAATGTCCTCATAATTTAATTTCTTTCTATGTGTTAAAGAATTACAAGTATTGTTCTTTTTATATGATGAAATTTATTGTACCCTATAATTATTTTATTATTACAAGTTATATTATGCGTTTGTGAATAAAGACAAGATATTTTAAGAAGGGTTGCAATTTCCACACAATATTTTTGAAAAGTCTTCGGGTTGGAAATTGTAGCTCTTTGGCAAGCTTTGGTTTGTATGTTGGCTTGTGCGGCTTGACAATGTTTTACAAAACAAGATAGCCTAAACGCCTTTGGCGAAAAGTGCGGTAGGGTAAAAATTTAAACTTTTGCGTTGGCTTGAATGTCGGCTTTTTTTGTTTTCTGTCATTTATTTGTTAAGTTGAAATGCTATACAGTTTTCCTTTCTTCTGTCTTTTTTTACCTTTTGTTGCTAACGGTTGACGCTAATGCTCGAGGCTAAATGCAGTAAGGGATTGCAGCCGATTTTCTTATCAACCGAAACGGAGAAAAGATGCGGGTGATGAGCTTCGCATACCACTAAAACCCTTATTGCATATAGCCTTTTTTTCAGGGAGTTTTTCTTTAATTTATTATTTTTTACATTTTGAAAATATTACATTATCTCCATTCCATAAATCACTTTCAGGCAAAATATCTTCCCTAAATTCAATGTTCTCGAAGTTGAAATGATCTAACATTCCTATCACGTCTGCTTGTGAAAAAAAATGTGTCCAAAATCGGTAGGTTTTCAAATTTTCGTCATTGTCAATTATTGTATTTTGAAACAATATTACTTTTTCTTTTTCGTAAAGAAACGATTGAGATAATGCTAAATAAGGTGTTTCTTTCCAAAATCCGGCTTTATTAGCTTCCCAAGTTTTTGGCGATAATTTTTCATTTAAATTTTTGTCCTTTAATACGTCGAAAATAAAAACACCACCTTTCTTTAATGCTTCATAAATCTTTGGCAGGAGGATTTCTCTTTCTGTTGGCAATAAAGCCCCAAAGTCTGTGTATATAAGAACAATCAAATCATATTTTTCTTTTTCAAAATCAATGTCTAAATAACTATCATTTTGATAATTAATGTTTAATGCTTTTCCTTTAGCAGTTTTAGTGGCATAATCAATCGAGTTTTTAGAAATGTCAATTCCTGTCACATTATGTCCATTTTGTGCAAAAATTTCAGTGTATAAACCAGGTCCGCACCCTAAATCCAAAATATTTAGTTTGCCTTTTCCTATTTGAGTTTCTAAAATCCAACTTGCAGTTTTTTCGATAGTTGTTTTTTTTCGACTACCAAGGTCAATATCAGGATTTAAATGGACTTGTAGTAATTGCTTTGAAATATGTAGGTCTGTCCACATAAAAGAATTCCCTTTTTCATAAATTGTAGGCTTCTCTGACTTTAATAAAATATCTGAAATTTTCATTTGAATAAATTTTAGATCTCTCTTTATGAGAGTTGTAATAAAATATTGTTACTTAAAATATACACACATTAAAATTAATGATGAACTGATAATCATCGTCTTAGCGTGTTTTCCCTGAATAGGGATTTAGATATGTATTATAAAGTTTTCAAAACACCGCAAAGATAAAGAATAATTTTTTTTTGTAAAATATTTTAGTTAAAAAGTCGCTTCTTTAAATGCCATGTAACTTTAAAACCATAAAAAAGTTGGGTTTATTTCATTTTTTAAATATACCCATTTTCGTTAAGGTTTATTTATGATTATTTCCCAACAATACTACCAAAAAAAACAACCAGACCAAAAAACATTAAGGCTAATTTGAACTGGTTTCATATACATGCCTTTTATTCAAAACTGTTTATTTTCCCCAAACAAGCCCTTTCAGTATGCCCCTTAAGCTCATTTACCTGTGCCGAAAGATATTCCAAATCCTCTTTGGTAATGCAGTAGTCAAGTTTATACCGTGAGTCAATGTATGCCTTCTTAAGCAAATTAAACAACCGTTCCTCCTCAGCATTTGTGCGCGGAAAAACCGTTTTAAACCGGCTGTCAATCTTGCACACCATCCTGTTTAGCTGGTCCAGGTCGTGTACCTTGGGCTTGTAGTCGGTATAGACCAATAATACTGTCATGAAATACCGCTCGGTGGCCTGGTGGAGTTGAAAAGCGGCTGAATTATACTGTCCTTTTTGAAATCCAGTTTCAAAGTAACCCATAAACTCATTAGCATTCTCAAACCACTTCTCAAAATACATCTTAGCTTTTTGCTTTCTCTGTTTTTCGTTAAGGGGAAGGGGAGTGGCCAGTTTGTGTTTTCCGCTGTCAAACAGCAAAACCCCGTCCTTTAAAATATCCGTAAAAAAGTAGTTTCCCTGTTCAATTTCGCTGTTCAGGTATTCAATGCCATGAAAAATAATATTCAGTGGTGTGTCTTTGGGTGCAACGCTTTTTATTTTCTGTTTCCACCGTTTTTCAGCTTCCTTTGCAATGGCCTGGCTCTCGCTGTCCATCACCACCAAAATATCATAATCGCTCTGGTATTCGTAGGTAATGCCGTCTTCAACATACTTGTCGCTTACCTGCTCGCCCCGGGCGTATGAACCGAACAAAATAATCATTTGGACAGGAAGTTTTTCCCTAATCACCGAAACAATCCCGTTGATCTCAGTCTGGTTAATTATCGGTAAGTGTTCAATCGTGGTTTTCACTTTGTTTTGTTTTGACGCACTAAATTAATGTTTTTTCCTGACAAAATTAATTTTGTTAATAAAACGTGTATGCGCTCTGTTTGTTAGGTTATTGCTACATGGCTTATCGAATCGTTGTATCCAGACAGAGTGGTGTGAGATTTGTTAGAGGGTTGGGAGGTGAGTGACTTATTGGCATAGCTGAAAGGACCGTCTACTCGATTAGCCACTGTTTTTCAATTTTAATCGTCTTCTTTAAACGTTATTATAAATAATCTGTTTTTGTTTATAGTATCAATAAGAAGATGAAATTTATCTTCTCCCTTATCATTTATCAGTCTTATTACTCTGCCTATATTATCATAATCCCAGTTCCATTCGAGAAAACCTGCGGCATATAGTACATCGTCTGGGCAGCCTTTTCTATTACGTATTCTTAATTTCTTTTCACCTTTTTCAATATTAAAAGTCCAGTTGGAATATGCACAGTCATCAGAGGTACAATTATTTCCCAATGAGTCAATTAGTTCCTCTTTAATAAACTGAATTTTGTAAAATTGATTAATTGAGTCAATCCAAGCACAAGTTTGCCATGTTCCACTGATTAATAATTTCTCTCCAATTGTGTCCTTGTCTGTTGTGTCTTGTTCCGTAAAATAAAGATGGATTACTTGTCTGTCTTCCTGTCCAAATGTCAAATCTATGGTAATGCAAAACACAAAAATGAATAATAATATTTTGTTATATATTCTCATTTTTCTAAATAGTGGCAACGGTTTGCAGCTATGCCCAGTAGCCGTTTTGCGGGCTTCGTCACTATCACCCGCTATAAATTTTCTGTGGGGTACTGCTGTTTCAAATTGCTCTATCATAGGTTATTGAACATAGGTTATTACCAGTAGTTTTTTCTTATTTCTCCTTCTCCAATATAACATCCATTCTCGATTATTTGAATTTGTTTTATATTATTATCCTTGTCAAACCTAATCCAAGTACCATCATTTAAAACATCATCTTGGAAGTTCCCTTCTAACCAAAAAAAGTAACCTGGGTTTTCTAAATAATAAATAAGAGATACATAATTATTCAATATCACGATATTATTTCTTTTTTTCACCAGTTTTAGAACTTCAAACCCAGAAATGGTGTCATTGAAAAACTCCTTAGTCCACATTTTTAAACTATCTGGACAAGTTTTGTTTTGATTTTCATTGTCGTTAACCTTTTCAATTTTCGGTAAATTATTAAAACTAAATATTCCCTTTTTAAAGAATAGATATTTTAAACGACCTTTAAATTCGTCATTAGGGTTAACAATAATTTGCATAGTATCAACCTTGTTCCTAACAATGATATAATTATTTATTGCTAATGGGTTATCACTGAAAAACAGTGCCCATTTGTTATCATTTTCGTTATTTTCAACCTTTGGGAAGATGCCCTCTTCTATTTCAGTGTGTGTCCCTATTGTAATAGTAGTATACAAATTGAACTCAACACCATTATTGGAATTTATGAATACAGAGTCGTCGAATAAATAAAACGAGAAACTTCCTCCACCAGTTGGTTGCCCAATTGAAGAATAATATATCAACATGAAAATAATTGTCAATATGGTTAGTTTGTTTTTCATAAAATTACAGCCAACTTGTATATATCACCATAAACTTGTAAAATTATTTAATACAAAAGGTTCTTTTCATTTATGATTATTTCCCTACAATACTACCAAAAATAAACAACCAGACCAAAAAACATTAAGGCTAATTTGAACTGGTTTCATATACATGCCTTTTATCCAAAACTGTTTATTTTCCCCAAACAAGCCCTTTCAGTAAGCCCCTTAAGCTCATTTACCTGTGCCGAAAGATATTCCAAATCCTCTTTGGTAATGCAGTAGTCCAGTTTATACCGCGAATCAATATAAGCCCTCTTAAGCAAATTAAACAACCGTTCCTCCTCAGCATTCGTGCGCGGAAAAACCGTTTTAAACCGGCTGTCAATCTTGCACACCATCCTGTTTAGCTGGTCCAGGTCGTGTACCTTGGGCTTGTAGTCGGTATATACCAATAATACGGTCATGAAATACCGCTCGGTGGCCTGGTGGAGTTCAAATGCGGCAATATTCAACAAGCCGTGATTAAATGCATTTTGATATTGAAAAAGAAAACCATTTGCACTCTCAAACCACTTCTCAAAATACAACTTAGCTTTTTCCCTTCTTTGTTTTTCGTTAAGGGGCAGGGGAGAGGAAAGCTTATGTTTTCCGCTGTCAAACAGCAAAACCCCGTCCTTTAAAATATCGGTAAAAAAGTAGTTTCCCTGTTCAATTTCGCTGTTCAGGTATTCAATGCCATGAAAAATAATGTTCAAAGGGGTGTCTTTGGGTGCAACGCTTTTTATTTTCTGTTTCCACCGTTTTTCAGCTTCCTTTGCAATCGCCTGGCTCTCGCTGTCCATCACCACCAAAATATCATAATCGCTTTGGTACTCGTAGGTAATGCCGTCTTCAACATACTTGTCGTTTACTTGTGTGCCCCGTGCATACGAACCGAACAAAATGATCATTTGCGCAGGAAGTTTTTCTCTTATCACCGAAACAATGCCGGTTATTTCGGTTTGGTTTTTAGTCGGCAGTTGGTTTATTGTGGTTTTCACTTTGTTTTGTTTTGATGGACTAAGGTAGTGTTTTAATTGTGGATGGATATCAGAATGAAGACTTTAATGCATCAATGCCTTTTTGGCTAATGAAAAGTAATCTTGTGAAAAATGATTTCCTCACACCCACATAATTATTCTTTATCAAAAACTCCATGTCCTTTGAAATGTCTTCGTTAAATTTTGATTTTATCATTTTCAATTTTAATGGTCCTTTTACAAGTAATTCAAGTATTTGTTGTTGAATATTTTTGAGTTGAAATTGTTCTGGTTCAACTATGTATATTTCATTATTGTACGGAGCATCCTCATGTGTTTTGATAGTTACTAAAAATTCTGATTTTAAATCATCAGTCCAAAATAAAGGAGGTGGAGAACCATTATCTGAAAGTGTTTTAAGGATGGTAGGAACACCCGTTGCATATTTTTCAGCAAGGCGTATATTCTTTAGCCAATCACCTAGTTTTATATTTCTATAATTCCTTGAATTAAAACTAAACCCGGCAAGTGCTTGGCTATCTAAAGGAGGTAACGGCCCAGGATAACTTCTGACTTCAATTCGTCTTTTATCTTCTGCCCTATCAATGGTTTTTTTGAAACCCTTGTAAATTCGAATTTCATTGGGCCTCTGTTCTTCATAACTTCTATGATATAATGCATTTACAATAACTTCTTCAAGTGCTTGATAAGGATAATTATAATAAACAACCGATTCGGGTCTTGTTGCGGGTTTCTTTATATGCTGTTTTATTATATTGCTTTTTAAGTAGCTCATTATGTCTCTAATCTGCACATGAACTGGACCTGTAAAAATATTCTCTGAATATTTTACTCCTGATTCATCTTCAAACTCAATCAAGTTTGTTTTGCATCCTTCAAAAAATCTGTGCGGTTCTCTGCAAAACATAAGCAGTCCAACATTCAGTGGTCTAATGTTTTCTTTAGAACCTCTTGCTATTTGCATTCTTGTTGCAATCTCGACCAATGGAATTTTAACTGATTCAGCGTACAAATTACTATTGATTTCTTGGAGGTAAGATTGAATCAAACCTAAATCCAAATCATCAATGGATGCTTTATTATTAATTCTATCATCAAAGTGTTTGAATGCTGCAAGTTCTCTTAATTGCCTTTCTTGGGTTTTGCTTGCCTCCTTTGTAATACTTCCATGCCTCACATAAATAGCCATTTTTGCACCTCTTGCTGCTGAAATTGAAGCAGAATATGGCCTTTGCTCTCCAGTGGTGACCCAAATAGCAATTATATATTTACCTTGAAATTCAATTACTTCAATTGATGGGTAATTCTTTGGGTCAATATCGTCATTGCAAAGTTTGAAAAACTCTCTTTGTATGCCATCAATCTCTTTTGGTTCAACACCATAAGGGGGAAGTATTGGCGTTCCATCCTTTTCTTCAACCCCTACAATAACATAGCCACCACCCATTTCGTCAATGTCATTAGTGAAAGCACATACAGTACGCAAAATGTCATATGGATTCCATCCTCTCTTAAATTCAATCCGCACCGATTCAACCGTCCTTGCATTTATTAAATCATCGATATTTATTGGTAATGCCATTTCTTATTTGGAAATTGAAAGCTCATTAATACAATCTGCAGTCGCAACTGGTTTTTCAACTTTGTAGTACCTCCTCAACATACCATGAAACTTGCTGCCTAGCCATGTCTCTTGTTTCAAATTCATCCAAAATGAATCTACTGTTTCATTGTGTGCTCTAAGTGCAGAAATCTTTACTGCTTTGTCAAGTTCATCACTCATTGAGTTTACATCAAGTGGGAATGGGTTTGAACCAATGTCCCTGTGCATGAATAATCTTCTTAAAACATCTTCTCGTTTGAAACGCATTGAATGAAATTCCCCATGTGTTATTAAAACATGTTTTGGTTTTAGCAACACTAAGAAAGTTGGAAGTGAAGGGAGTGTAGAACCACAAGTATCTAAGTCAATCACATCAATATTTACTCTATTCACTTTTAAATCTGCAGCAGCATCAATTGCATCACCTTGAAAAAAATAAATTTTCTTTTCTCCTTTTTCATAAAGTTTCCAAAGATTTCCTTTTGTATTTTGTTTTATGAAACCATTCTTTTTTGCTGACCTTTCAAACTGATTTAATTTTGATTTCATTATTTCAGAAGCAAATACCATATCAGCAACTTCAATCCATTTGAAAGTTTGATGTCCTGCACCTGCATAAGCATCAAACACAATTTTCGGTTTTACTTTTTTCGCAATCTTCGAGGTGAAATTCTCTTTCTCGGCTCTGTAAACAGAACCGAATAAATCATGTTTGATTCTCAACTTTCTTACTTTACTTCTGATGCTTGGTAAAGTTCTTTTTGGAAATAATACTTTCAGCTTCTTAGAATCAAACGACTCCTTCTTCAGGAAGGAAAGAAGTTTTGATTCGTCTTTCTCACTCCATGCAGAAGATTTGTTATATGCTTTCCGCCTTTGAAGTGTCATCTTATTTTTCTTTGCTTGCTTTCAACTCTAAGTTTTTCCTGAATGATTCCATTGGTTCATGAGGCAATGGTGGAGCCACGCTGTGAACTCTTATCCAATCAGGTGTTCCGTTGAATGGGCTTTGAATCCAGAACTGTCCTTGACCGAAACTATTTGCGATATATTCAAGACCATCATCCAAGAAAGCATACTTTGCATTCTTCGGATTTATTTTCATCACAATTCTTGTCGGACATTGCTCAGGCACAATCTCATGGAGGTCTTTCGGGTTTTGTGTGCTGAGAATTAAATTGATTCTAAACTTTCGACCTTCTCTCGCTAACTTTTCAAAGTTTGAACGTAATCTATCAAATACTTCTTTAGAACCAAAACTGTGGTCTTTAGCAGGTATTATTTGATGTGCTTCATCAAAGAATACATAAGTATTGCTCACTTCTTTTTTGTTGTCGTAAAGCCATTTCACTAACTGCATTTCCCACATCAATCTTTCGTCCTGGTTCAAGTGGTCTAAATAGAGTATAGTTGTTCCTTCATGAAAAAATACATCAAGTGGATTTTGTGCCGTTTTCAATGCTTCACTGTCAATATCGAAATATCGTTTTAAATTGGCTAATGCTCTTCTCGCTGCTTCAAATGTGCTTCGGTAATAAGCCAATCCGTTTGTAGTCAAAGTTATTGTTGTTCCTTGGTTGTTTGTTAGTAATCTGTTCAATGCTAAATCTAATCTCTCAATAGTAACTCGCTCGTCCCTGTTTCTCAAACTCTCAGCTATATCATCCAATAAACCAGGGGCTTGTTGTGAAGTAATCTTGAAAAGGTACTCGACATCAGATGGATAAGACAAGTCCTGTAGTCGTAAACTGATTTCTTTAACTTTTATACCTCTATTAATTGCAAGTCGCTTTAAACGAACGAGATCTTCATCATTATCATTTCCCTTCAATTTAGGAATTACTAACTGTAATGGTTCAAAATGTTTTTTTGCCTGTTCCTTTTTTTCTATTGAAATTTTCTTTTGCCATGCTAACCTTGGCTCTAAAATGTTTTCGTTCCCTTGTGAATCTTTGAAGTCCCAAAACAAAAGTTGAGAAATATCGCCTTGAACATCAGTCAAAATAACTCTATCCCTCCTATTGTGTTTCCTTATTTGATAAGCAAGATTTTTAAGCAATACTGTTTTCCCTGAACCACTTTCTCCAACAATGAAAACATGCTTGTTATCCAAGTTTTCAATATCCCATCTGTAATTCAAAAATTGATTGTCTGTTTCATACGGTGCATTGCCAAAGCCAATCATTCCTAATTCTAATCCTTTTGTCTTAATGCTAAGAATATCTTCTAAAGATGGTGCTGGATCGTTTTCAACTCTGTTAACTTTAGGAAAAATCAATTTACTTACTGCTGATGGAGGTCTTTGAATTGCAGATGAAATAAATTTTGTTGCAGTTGAATCGTTTATGAACATTTCACGAAGCAATTCAACTCTGATAATCATAGGTTGATGTGTGTGTGGTCCATTCAAATCATCTAATGGTTTCAATACTTCATTTGCATCATACTTTTGGTCTTGCAAATACAGCATACTTTGCTTTTCAGGATTGAAAGGTGATATGATTTTCAACCCTGCTACTCTGCAAGCAATCCACAAATCTTGATTCTCTCTTCTATCTTTGATAAGTGCTGTTGCACCTAATGCCAATGAAGGCATATTGTTCGGGTCGTGTATAATATATTCTGCATACGCACCACGTTCATCAACTCCGAAAGGGGAATTGACATCATGATACGGTCTTGCGTAAAACTTGTCTTTGAGGTCTGTAATTGGCTTTTCCATATTTTAATATTGTTCTGCTAATTCAAGATTTTTACTACTCAATGCTGCAATAGTTTGCTTTTCAAGCAATTCTTTTTCATAATTAAGCTGACATAAATCGTCAGCTACTATTTGAATATATGGTGCTTTCCCACCCAGTTCATGTTGCCATGCTACAATTGCAATAGCTTCCTCTACTAGCTGTTTATTATTGTTATACATGAAAGATGGAATTTCAATTCTGATAAATGTTTGAGGTCTCGTTTTACCTCTGTAGTAACAGCATAAGGGCATGAAATCTTTATGAAGTTCTTCTGTTGCTCTTCTACAAGCCCCTTTCCTGGCAATTGGCAACGCCTTAATTAAAGGTGTTCTATGACCAGGTTTTAAAATTCTTTGCAGTAAAAGGGAGTCGGTTCCTATAGAGAAAATGTTATCTCGAGTAATTTCATCATTTGGGAAGTATATCTGTAACAACTCAGGAAACGTGCAAAGAGTTTCAAGAATCAATTTAGAATCATTGATTCGTTTTGATACACAAACGAGAATCTGATTATTCCACAAAACTGTTGGCCTCATACCTTCAACTGTATCTTCTTCTGCACTACTTGTTGAGTATAGAGGGCCGTCCTTAATGCAAATGGTTTTTTTTGTTTCATCTATTTCTACTTCTTCTAAGCATAATAGTTCAAGTGCTTGTTGGAATTTCACAGCCCACCCAAGAGCATGTCCTGATGGGCTTTTCTCGCTTGAAGCATGATCATATCCGACCATGAAAGGTTTAGAATTGTCTTGCTTAATGTATGAAAAAATACCTACGCTTTTTTCTCCAGACTTCTGCTTTTTTAGTTTATTGTTAGTATGTTCTATTACGTTTTCTTTGAAAATATTCCCATCAACCCATGTAACTGCACTTGCATCCTTTTTTCTTGTAAAGAAATATGGTGGTTCAACACCCTTCGTATACTTAAAGTTGACGATGGCAGCCCTTGCTAAAATAAAATAGAAAGAATTTTTTTCAACTTTTTGATTCGAGCCGTCAATTCCACAAATAGTTACTCCATCCAGATCATCGGATGTAGGAAGTTTGACCTTTTTCGGAACTAAACTTTTTTCTACATCTATTTGTGATATTTTGTGAGATAAATTTTTTTGTTCATAGTAATTATCATCTCTTGCCAACGACTCACCAAATTCATTAAGTTTTTTTGCTTCTAATTCTGCTTCAGAAAGCATGGCCAAATCTCTCGGCCCTCTTGGTGGTCGCTGCGCATATTCATTTCCATCCACTAGATTATCCAGCACGCCGTTAAAAGCATTTATCAATTTTATACTGTCCATATCTTATTGAGTTGAAGCAAATAAATCTTTGATGTCAACTTTTAATATTTTAGCTATGTCCACTAGTGTCTCGACAGTTGGTTGAGTGTTGTTGGTGCACCACCGAGAAACAGTTGTTTCATTCATTTTGAGTTGTTCAGCCAACCATTTGTTGGTTTTGTTCTTCTCTGCTAAAACAACCTTGATTCTATTTATTGACTTTTTAGCCATATTTATTAGCGTATTACACAAATATAATGACTTATTCTGAAAGTTCAACCAATAATCTTCAACTATTTTTCAACAGGCTACTAAATAAAGCATTGGAGAAAACATTATTACATTATTTTCGTGTTTGATTTGAGGGTGAGCAAAAAAAGAAAGTGTGTTTTGTGCGGCAGGGTGCGGTTGGCTTTTTTTACAAATTTACTATTTGAAGTGTTGGCTTTGGAAGCTATTTGGTTGTTAAATGTTTTTAAAAAACTGTTCATTCGATTTAAGGCTAACACTGGCCTATTAAATTGCATATTATTGTCTTGGCTATGCATAGTGAGGGATTTCAAGGCAATAACTATTCAGTATAGCACTTGTCCTTGTTTTTATATTAGCACTTTAGCTCGCATTACGTATAGCTGTTATTGGCGGTTCGTTTTTTTCTTTATATCGTTTTGTTGTCTTTTTATCTATGTCATTTTTGCCCTGTTTTTGCCGTTTTTTTAAGCTTTTCTGTCTGTCCATGTTATGTTTATCATTTCAAAATCTACAACTCTTACAGAAACATCGTCGTCTAAAATCGTTGAGTGTTCGCAAGTAACGTAGTCTTTTTGGCATTTAGAACATATCAGCGTTTTATGTAAATAACCAAAAGCAACGTCTATTTTACGGTCTTTGTAAGCCGTTGCCAAATCATATTGGTCTTTAGTAAATGCAAAACCTATAACAAGTCCGTTAGCTTCTGCTTTTAATTGATATTTAATTTCTGGCGCAATTCCTCTTCTTCTTATGTATTGTACTCCATCCGCATAAACCATTTCAAAAAGTGGTGGTTTGTTTTCTTTTATAGGATATTTATTGATAAAGACGCTTTGTTTTTCAAGCCAATCCTTAAATTCAGCTTTGTCAATAGGGATTGTCTTATTTTCAACTAACCATTTTAAAATATCAACAGAGTGTCCCATTACAGAAACCGAAACTTGCTTTTCATCTTGTCTTTCCCAACTCAACGTGAAAGCTGCAACATTATCTTGATTTTTTAAAACTTTAGCTTCAAAAATCTTTTCTAACGCTTGTAAAGTTTTGGAAATATTAGATGCTGTGTTTTGATTCATTACGTGATTTATTGTTGGAATGTTCCAATACATATCTTCTGAACATGCTAGAGCTACATTTTTCGGTAAATCTAATTTTTTTCCTAATCTATTTAGTGATTTTACAACTTCAAGAATATCAGTTTCAATTACTCTAAGACTTCTTTCTCCAATAGAGAGTAAGTCATATCCTGAAATGTATCTTTCTGTTTGAGTATCATCTTCTCGTTTCTGAATTTCGTGGTAGGAAACCAATAAGCGTATTCCATCGCCTGCGTTTATTGAATAAGGAACAAGTTCCTCAAAAATAGATTTTGTTTTTTCTTCAATAATGCGTGGTTCGTTTTCTTTATCTTTTGCTTCATCAAAGTATTCGTGAATTAAGGGATTTGCTTGAAAATAATGACATACCATAGTTTTCCAATCTTTAATGGATAGTTCTCCGTCAACCCTAAATAGCTTTGTATATATTGATTGTTTTCCTGCACTTTTAATGTCATTATCAATTCTCCTAAGCATTTTTTCTGTATCATACATTCGTATAGCCCCGTCAAAATGCTCAAATGATTTTGTCGCTTCGTCAAAAATAGAGTGAACATAACGGCAACCGTAGTTTTCATTATCAATTCCGTCAGACGGATGTTCTTTTATTTCTTCCACTTCTAACGTCTGTTTTCCTTCTTCGTGTTTCCACCAAAATTCTGTCTGACTAATACCATAGTATAATTTTTGGTATTCACTACTTCCATAAACAGTAACGCCTGATTTTATTTTTGAAACGTCATTGTTGAATTTAGGTCCTCGCCAATATTCTAATTCAATGGTGTCATAATAGGTTTTCGCAAGACCAATCAGATTTCTGTCAAGTGAAATTCTAACCTTAATTTTTTCTTTTTTAGCTTGTTTTACTAATTCGTCAATCAAGAAATAATTGAGGTTATTATGAAGTGATAATGATTTACGGAAAAATTGATGAGCAACTACAGCTAACTCTGAGTTATTATCCTTAAAAACTCCATGTCCTTTGTATGTAAAATGTTTAAGTAAATCAGATAAATAAATCAGTCCGTCTTTGTCTTGTTTTTCAAATAGCTTAGAGTAAACTCGTTCAACAATATTTTCGTCAAGATAACACACACAACCCGCATAAAGATATTGTGCTTTCTCCGTTAAGTGTTTTCCTAAAAGAGTTTTTAACTCTTCAATATGAGGTGAGCATTGTTCGGAGTATCTTTTTATTAACGCTGAAAAGTGGGCTTGATTTATAAACTTTTGTTCTTCGTCAGTTTCAGCAATCATTTGATTTCCGACTAAACGGCACATTCCAGGTTCAAAATACAAACCAAAGGGAACTGTCCATCCTAAAGGTTTGTGCATATCGTGTCCTAAGCAAGTAGAAACACCTTCCAAAGCTTTCTGCTCTAAAGCATCTTCTAACGCTCCAATTGTAAAGCGATAGCCATATCGGTTTATTGTATCTGAATTAAGAACGGCTCTATTTTTAATCATTTTATATGTATTGATGTGTGTTGTCTTAAAATGACCGCCAACTTGAAGTTATCGGCCCAAACCTGCTTTTTTTTCCATTTTTGGCTTAAATCTACAATACCCAAATGTACATATTTTTTAAAAATCAATAATATAAATCAAACATTTTTAATCCATTTCATCCAATCGTCCCCTCCATAAACCTATAAACTCATACACCAATAAACCTATCAACCAATCCCCAAAAACCAACCCGGTCAAAAAAAACTCAGCCGGGTTGGGTGTTCATAGTTCTCAAAATAATTGATTTCCGTTAATTACTCTTTACACCCATAAGATGAACAGGAAAGCAAAAAGTGTACAACAAAAAAGAAATAAATTTTACCCCAAATTGCATTTCACTCCGCATCCCTTGTCGCCAAAGGAAAACAAGTGGCGTGTTTTGCAACACATCCCCTCATACAGTCTTATTTATTAAACATATTAATTATACATTGCCCCATACACCCATAAACCCATAAACCCATAAACCCATAAACCCATAAACCCATAAACCCATAAACCCATAAACCCATAAACTTATACACCTATAAACCTATAAACCTATAAACCAACCAACCAGCCACCCACCCACAAAAAAAGCCCCAGGCTCCCCCGGGGCTTCAGCATTACACATTTCCAACTACACAGAATCAAAAAACCTTAACAATTTTTAGCGCATTGTCCGTGGCAAGGATAAACAGTTCACCATTAATTTCCTGGTAAAACTCTATCCCCACTGCGGCCAGCAGGCCAACATGGGCGGTCATTGCCGGAGCGCCCGGCAAAACAGCCGTTAACGATACCGGGGCGGGAGTGAGGCCGGTTGTTGCAACGGCTGCACTTATCTGGTAAGCACTCAGCTCGTTCAGCAATGGTTCTGCCGGCTCATACTTCTTCTTAACACCCGTGCCTGCAAAATCCGATAAAACCGATGCAATACATATCAAACTGAAATGGGTAGCCCCCTCGGGCGCCGTCATCCACATGTCAGTATCAAAAACAGGCACATCCAGCGTCACCTCGTTCCTTGCCGCATTGGCGGTCAGGGTAAACGGCGGACTAAAAAAGTTTTGCAGTTTATCCTTCGGGTTGAACTCAAACCCCTCAAGGATTTCCTTGTTGGCAACAACCTCAAAAACCCGCTCGCCGCGCCTTCCGCTTCCGTTCGAGATAATTTCCCGCATCAGCCCCGTTATCCTTCCAATATAATTTTCGCCGCCAAACCGTTTCACAAAAAACCCGAAACAGCTTCTGAACGATTTGCCAATACGGGCACTGGCGCCAAACTCGGCCATGTTCTCACGCGTTCTTTTGTAAGCAGGGTCTTTCAATATCCTGCTTTTTTCAATTGCACTGGCCATTCTTACCAGGTTTTCACCTTTTCTCTGGTAAAAACTAAGATCACCGACCTTGCCTTTGATCTTAATAAGGCCAACATTCTTGGACATAATTTAAAAATTTGTGGCAAAAGCCCCTCCGCATGGTCAGTCTGAATTTACCGGACATTCAGACAAAAACAGCATTGGAACAATTTGCCGGTTTAACAATTAATGGGCATGGTCATTCTAATTTAACAGATTAACAAATCAACCTGTTTTTTACCCTTGATCCCTAAAGGGAACAGGTCGATTTTTCAGCATTCACCCTTTAGGGCAGGGGCAAAAAGCTGAAAAATCAGTAATAACTGAAAAGTGTTAAAGCAGATGTAAATACCATGTATTATCCATCACGATGAAATAATTCAATGAACTAAAAAGATCCAATGCAGTCAATAGAAATACTTATGTATAAAAACCTGAGTGAGTAATGCTGATACAATAATAACAAAATATACAAAATTATGTTGTGTAACAAGTAAATTATTTTTTCTGCCCCAGTCATGCACTTTAAGTCGTTGACATGCACTTTTAAGGCACTATCAGCCCACTATCAAGGCACTATCAAGGCACTATGAAGGCACTATAAGGGCACTTTAAGGCATATCAGGGCATAATAATAAAAAGGTTCGCGGTCAAAAATCGAACATAAAAAACAGGTAAAAATACCTGATTTTATTTTTCACATATACTAATATTAAAAAATATGTTGTATATTCGCACCTTAAGGATTCAACAAACCCTTTATGGTCATAACGTTCTTTAAAATAAACTTCCTGCGGCATACCTCTCTTTAAAGACTGACACTATTCTCTCAATATTCTACATAGCTATTTATTTGCCGCAGGAGGTTTTTTTCTTTAATACCCCTTTATCCCCAGCCCCCCTCCAACAAACCCCAGCGCACTGGCCCATAATAAAAAATTTCCCTCTGAAAAATAAAATTGGTTCATTGAACTTTTAACCTGACAAAAACATATCGGGAAGACTTGCCCTGCGCGTTGGCTTGTCCACGGGTGGTGCGATCCCGATAGCTATCGGGAACGGGTAATCCTTGTCCGCTAGCTAGCGGATAATGGCCTGCGTGAAGGATTAGCCCGGGTTTTTCAGCCGTGG
>Ga0074197_1000955_pt1 | contig 29055 bp, 24 predicted proteins | sample EPASupsiteSAE305_FD_64526 | JGI IMG/M metagenome (GOLD analysis project Ga0074197, IMG submission 64526) | Bioremediated contaminated groundwater microbial communities from EPA Superfund site, New Mexico - SAE3-05 reassembly with SPADES | ecosystem: Environmental > Aquatic > Deep subsurface >...
TGTCCGTCTGGACACAGTTCCCTTCATACCGCCGGGGCTCAACCTGCGGCAACCTCTGGCCAACCTGCCCAATATCGTCAAAGAGGACGCCCTTCACAGCTGGCAGCAACTGGTGAGAAACGGCGCCGCACTCCATGGGATCGACTATGACCGTTTACTGACCGACTTTGCCGCCAGCGAAGAGGTGGTGGTCTGTGTCGACGCGATGCATGGCGCGTCCCGCCATTATCTCGGCCGCCTGTTGAACAATCCCCCCGCGGAACGGCTCGTCTTGCTGCGCAATGCCCAGGACCCGACCTTTGGCGGCATTGCCCCGGAGCCTTCATCCGTCAACATGCAGCCGGTCATGGCTACCCTGGCGGCCCGCAACGAACCGTTGAAAATCGGGGCGATCATCGATCCTGACGGCGACCGCATCCGCTTCACCGACGGCACCATCGAGATCTCCATGAACCAGTTCGGCGCCATGGCCTACCATTTCCTCCATGAGATCAAGCATAAGAAGGGCATGGTCGCCAAAACCGTGGCGTCCAGCAATCTCGCCAACGCCGTGGCCGTGCAACTGCACGAAGAAGTCTTTGAACCCAGGGTGGGGTTCAAGGAGTTCAAACCGGTGATCAACAAGGCCCTGGTCTATTTCGAGGAATCAGACGGCATCTCCATCACCGGGCACACCCCGGAAAAAGACGCCTTTATCGGCCTGATCCTGGCTCTTGCCATGGTTATGACCCTGAAAAAATCACTCGGGGAATACCTGGGCGAGATAGAAGACACCTATGGCCACTACTATCCGGATCGCGACGGGGTGGCCGTTTCCCAGCAGGGTCCGGTATTGCTGCAGACACTCAAGCAGTTGGAGAAATTCGCGGTCGGCTCTCAGGTGCGGGTCGGCGAGAACCTGAAAACCATCACCGCGGTGATCGACATTGACGGCCGTAAAATGATTCTCGATGACGGTTCCTGGATCATGATCCGCCCCTCCGGCACCGAACCCAAGGTCCGGTTTTACGTGGAGGCCAGAAACAGCGCGGAAACCCTGCTGCTTGTAAAAAGTGCGAAATCGATGCTTGCCGAAATAGGACTCCTGCCATAATATAAAAAGTCGAATATCGGCCTCTTGTTAATTCAGTACAAAGGTCGGTGCAGCTCTTGAAAAACTTCAGCCCAGAGAACCGATCATGTGGGAATATACAGATATCGTCCAAGAACATTTCATTAATCCAAAGAATGTAGGCGAAATAGAAGGGGCCGACGGCGTCGGCAATGTTGGCTCCATTGCCTGCGGCGACGCCCTGCGGTTGACGATCAAGGTCGACGAAAACCAAATCATCACTGACGCCAAATTCAAAACCTTTGGCTGCGCCTCGGCCATTGCCTCATCCTCCATGCTCACCGAGATGCTCAAGGGCATGAAGCTGGAAGATGCCAAAAAACTGACCAACGACGACATCGCTAAAGCGCTCGGCGGCCTGCCCAAGGAAAAAATGCACTGCTCGGTGATGGGACGCGAGGCCTTGGAAGCCGCCATCGCCGACTACACCGGGGCCATTCTCCCCATGGCCCAGGGGGAAGTGATCTGTGAGTGCTTCGGAGTCACTGACCTGGAGATCATCCGGGCGGTGAAGGAGAACTCGCTCAAATCAGTGGAGGAAATCACCAACTTCACCAAGGCGGGCGGCGGCTGCGGCAAATGTGAAGGTCGCCTGCGCGAACTCCTGGCGGAGACCGCTGAAGGGGTGCCGGCTCAACTTGTCGGCGCCAAAAAAATAAAACGCATGACCTCTCTGGAAAAGATCAAAAAAATTGAGGAGGTCATTGAACGTGAAATCAAGCCGACCCTGAAAAAAGACGGCGGCGATATCCGGCTGATCGATGTTGATGGCGACTTTGTCACGGTTTCACTGCGGGGCTCATGCGCCGGCTGTCATTCTTCGCGAACGACCTTGAAGGAATACGTGGAGAAAAAACTGCGCGAACAGGTGCTCGACAGCCTGATTGTTGAGGAGGACAAATAATGGCCGATACGCTCAAGAAGGTCATTTACATGGACAACAACGCCACTACCCGGATTGCCCCGGAGGTGCTGGATGCCATGATGCCGTATCTGACTGAATATTACGGCAATCCTTCGTCCATGCATACCTTCGGCGGCCAGGTCGGCCAGGCAATCAATCAGGCCCGGAAGGCCACCGCCGACCTGATCGGGGCACTGCCCGACGAAATCGTCTTCACCAGCTGCGGCACGGAGAGCGATTCGACCGCCATCCTCTCCGCCCTCCAGACCTTTCCCGAAAAAAACCATGTGGTCACCACACGGGTGGAACATCCGGCCGTGAAGAATCTCTGTGACAATCTGGAGATTTTCACTGGCCGCAAGTACCACACCACTCGGCTCCATGTTGAGGCGGACGGCACCCTGGATCTGCAGCGCTACAAGGACAGCCTCACCGAAGACACCGCCATCGTCAGCGTGATGTGGGCCAACAATGAAACCGGGGTCATTTTCCCGGTGGAGGAAATGGCGGCCATCGCCAAAGAACGCGGTATCCTCTTTCATACCGACGCGGTGCAGGCGGTGGGCAAAATCCCGATCAATCTCAAGGAAACGGCGATCGATTTCCTTTCGCTCTCCGGTCACAAGCTCCATGCCCCCAAGGGGGTTGGCGTACTGTATGTCCGCAAACGTACTCCCTTTGTCCCGTTTTTAAACGGCGGCCATCAGGAGAAGGGGCGGCGCGGGGGCACGGAAAACGTCGCCTCCATTATCGGCCTGGGTAAGGCCTGCGAACTGGCCGCAGCCAGCATGGTCGAGGAAAACACCCGAGTACGGGCGATGCGCGACAAGCTGGAAAAAGGGCTTTTGGCCTCCATCCCCAAGGCGCTGCTCAATGGGCATCCGGAGCAGCGTTTGCCCAATACCGCCAACGTCAGTTTCGAATATGTCGAGGGCGAGGCGATCTTGTTGCACATGAACCAATACAATATCTGCGCCTCCTCGGGATCTGCCTGTACCTCGGGCTCCCTTGAACCTTCCCACGTCCTCCGGGCAATGGGAGTGCCGTTCACCGCGGCCCACGGCTCCATTCGCTTCAGCCTGTCAATATATAACACCGAAGACGAGGTTGATTTTGTCCTCGAGAAAATGCCGGCGATCATCGCCAAATTGCGGGCCATGTCCCCCTTCTGGGAGGAAAACAAGTAATCGCCCCTGCCGGCGCCGCTCTTAGCGAGCGGCGCTTCCCCTTTCCCCCCTTTTATCAGCTGTCAGCCTGCCCATGCGAATAATCGAGCCCTGCTTCACCATCCTGGATGAACTTGACCAACAGAGCCTTCCGGTCCGCATCGAATACTGCGGCCGCATCTGTTATAAAAGTGAAAATCGGATCGACAGTGGCTCCGCCATTCCCTTTGTCAAAAAGATGGCGGAAAATGGTCACAACTCCGTACTTGAAATGGGTGTCGTTACCTTGACCGTCACCTGCGCAACGCCGGACCCGATCAATTCCCTGTTTTTCTGCCAACCCAAATTTCTGCAGATTGACCTATTGGAGGCTCATCGCCTGCTCGTCACCGGATCGATCCGGGCCTTTCGCGAGATGCTGCTTTTTCATCCCACAGATCCCATCTCCAGGGCCATCAGCGTTTTCCTGGCCAAACGCCACCCCTACTTTTTCGACACACTCCTGACCGACACCGGGGAAGCATTACCGTCCGGCATCTCGGTTGAGAAGCTCAGTCTCAAAGAAATAGAACAGCTCAGCCCGGCGCAATACGCCAAGCACCGCTACCTGGCAGTGAAATTTATTGTCAACCGGGCCGTTACGCATGAACTGGTCCGCCATCGCCCCTGCACCTTTCTCCAGGAAAGCCAACGCTATTGCCGGTATTCCGCCGACAAATTCGGCAACGAAGTCACCTTTATCAAACCACTTTTTTTCGATGCGCAGAGCGAGGAATTCGCTATCTGGAAGAAAGCGATGGAAGATATGGAACGGCAGTATCTCCGCCTGCTCCAGACCTCAACCCCCCAGGCGGCCCGGACCGTACTGCCCAACTCCTGCAAAACCGAGATCATTGTCTACGCCAACCTTCTCGAATGGCGGCATATCCTTGCTCTTCGCACCTCAGCAGCCGCCGAGCCATCTATGCGGGAGGTCATGATCCCCTTGCAGCAACAGCTGCAAAGCCGCTACCCGTTCATTTTCCCCTGACGGCCTGGTCTTCTTCCCCAAGGCACCTGATAGCATGCGCGCTCACCTGCTATCGCCCCTGAGTCAAACAAAGAATTCCTATTGAAACCATAGGCTTCTTCCTTTCTTTTTCGTGCTCAAGGACGAACCAATAAAAAGTCCTGTTGTTTTTTGACCGTCTTCTTCTTTTAGAGTAGAATACTAAAAAATCTATTATTCCAGGTAAGAATACTCTCTCAGGCGACTCCGGGCCCTCACCGCACACACTATGGCCATAAAACTCGAACAACCAGCTGACCCCCATAAAGGCTCGATGAAAAGGACGGTCAAAGACCAGTCCGGCGCCGGCAAACTGAAAATCGGCGAATTATTGAGCAAGGCGGGATATATCACCGCCACCCAGTTTGAGGAAGCCAAGGCTGTTCAGAAAAAAACCGGTGAACGCCTGGGCCGCATTCTGCTGGAAAGCGGGGCGATTGAGCGGGAAACCATCGCCCACTTTCTCAGCAGGATGCACAACTACACCATGGTTGTCATCGAACAGGAAGCGCCGAGCCGGGAAGCCCTCAATCTCGTCCCTTACGAGACAGCCAAACGTTTCCTCGCCTTTCCCCTACGCATTGCCGGCAATACCCTGCAGATCACCATGGCGGAACCCACGGATTCCGTGGAAGTCGAACAGCTTCAGGATATCGTCCAGAAAAGCCTCACCGTCTGTGTCTCCACTGCCAAAGACATCATTGAGGCCTATAAGAAATATTACAAAATCAGTGAAGAAGAATATCAATCCTTCTTTAAATACGAAACAGAAGCCCCTGAAGACGTCAGCGTTACCCAGGTTGAAGACTTTGGCGCCCTGGTTTCCGACGCAGCCGAGGATTTTGAAATTGAAAGCGGTGGGGCCGAGGAAGGATCTTATGAGCAATTTTCCGCCTCGGATGCGCCGATCATCAAACTGGTAAACGGTATCCTGGTCAAGGCGGTGCAGGAAGGGGTCAGCGACATCCATATCGAACCCTTTGAAAAGACCATGCAGGTTCGCTACCGTAAGGATGGCTCGCTGTTCAAGTCGATGAACCTGCCCCTGACCATCAAAAACGCCATGGCCGCCCGCATGAAAATCCTGGCGGGGCTCAATATCACCGAACGCCGTGTTCCCCAGGACGGACGCATCAAAATCCGCCTGGGCCGGAATAAAGCCGTGGACTTCCGGGTCTCCACCTTGCCGCTTCTCCATGGCGAGGGCATTGTTCTGCGTATTCTTGACAAGGATTCGCTCAATGTCGACCTGACCAAACTCGGATTTACCGACGAAACCTTTACCACCCTGAAACGATGCCTCAACCGTCCGCAAGGACTCCTGCTGGTTACCGGGCCGACCGGTTCGGGTAAAACCGTGACCCTCTACTCCGCCTTGAATTCCCTCAATACCGAGGATATCAAAATCCTGACCGCGGAAGATCCGGTGGAATTTAACTTCAAGGGTATCAATCAGGTCAACGTCAACGCCGAAGTCGGCATGACCTTCGCCGCCGCCCTGAAAGCCTTTCTCCGGCAGGACCCGGATATCATCATGGTCGGCGAAATCCGCGATATCGAAACCGCTGAGATCGCCATGAAAGCCGCCATGACCGGGCATCTGGTTTTCTCAACGCTCCATACCAACGACTCTCCGGCCACGGTCAGCCGTATGGTGGATATCGGTGTTCCGGCCTACATCCTCGCCTCTTCACTCACCATGGTCCTTTCCCAGCGCCTTGCCAGACGGTTATGCCCAAAATGCAAGATCCCGGCCCAATATGACCGTCAAACCCTGCTCAGCAGCGGTTTCCGCGAGAATGAACTGGAGGACCTCAAACTGTTCAAGGCAAAGGGCTGTCCGGATTGCAACGGTCTGGGGTATCGGGGACGGGTCGGTTTCTTTGAGCTCATGGAGGTGACGGAAGAGGTGGCTCGGGCTATTCAGGCGGAGGTATCCGAGGAACAACTGCGAAAAGTCGCCATCCAGGAAGGCATGTTCACCCTGCGGGAGGCAGGCCTGCAAAAGGCCAAGGAGGGGGTAACCAGCCTGGAGGAGGTGTGGAAACGAACTGTTGCCCATGAAGAAAGCCTGCCCGCCTACCTCGTTAACCCGGACGTGGAGGAATATGAGGACGGCGATGTTATTATCCAGGAAGGCAATAAAGATCGGGATTTCTTCAAACTGGTCAGGGGCAAGGTGGCGGTTCTCCGCTCCGGCAAAAAAATAGCGGAAATCACCGAGCCCGGGGAATATTTCGGTGAAATGGCCGCCATTCTTGAAGAACCGCGCTCAGCTTCGATCATTGCCGCCGGGCGCTGCACCATCAAAAGGTATCCCGGTGAAAAGCTGGGCGAGCTGATTGAAAAGTACCCCGATGTCTCCAGGCATTTGTTCCGCACCCTGGTCGAACGGCTCCACAAGACGGACCGCATCGTAGTGCAGTTGGCCAGCGCCGCGAAAGCCCGTCCCCCCCAGGTCGTCCGCCACGCATGAACGAGGCTTCTGCCTGCTCAAGGAACTGCCAACAGCAACCGAAAATTCCATTTCCAGCTAAGGCGGAACACGCTCGCCTACGCCAGATTTATCGCAAAACCTGATTTTGCCATTCGTAAGGTTCCGAATAGCCGGTATCAAAAATTGTTTCCATCATAAATCGTGTGACACGGTTTTCATTAAAGGCGCGGTGAGCCTTTTCCCATCCCCTTCGTGCGTGGCACCTGCAAGCCTCAATATTCCGATGGAAGACATGAACCTTCTCGGATAAATCCGCCCAGTCGTCGAAGTATACAACTTCATCGGAGGTAAAGAGATCCGTCATTCCCGGAACCGGGGGAGTGAAAGTTAAGACACCATTTCCGGTGAGCTGGGCCATCCGATCCGAGGTGTAGTACGCTATATCATTATACCGACTGTAATTGATCCCCATTCGCGACGAGGACAACAGGTCGATGTATTTGGCGCCAAAGACTTGAGTGGTTTTTGAGTTGCCGTAAATTCCCACATCCAGCGTTTTGGAAAGGGTGGCGAGCATCTGAGCCAGCACTTGCCGTTCCGGTGCCACCCGACCGATAAACACCAAGTCGTGAAGGAAATGTTCAACGCTGAACGCCTGACCGGTTTCGATGGAAGTATCGGTGATATTCGGAAAAAAAGAAAGCGTTGTGGTCTTCCGATCACCCAAGGCACGGGCTAGGGGGACAATCCCCGTGGTGGCGAACAGGACATCCAAGATTCCCATCCGCTCGCGCAAATGCGCGATCCGATCCAGGGGGTCGACCCAATACATGGCAACCTTCACCTCCGGACAAAGCGACCGGGCAGCGAGCAGATCGTCTGCCGTCAACAGTTCGCTGTGGCCAAGGAACAGCAATTGGGGTTGAAACTGGCGCACGGTTTCCAAAAACGCAGCCGCCATTTTTCTTCTCCCGGTTTTGGTCGAGTTAAACCATCCGGAAAACCGGGCCATATCACGGTAGCTAAAATCATATACCTGGTGCCCATTGCGGATCAGTCCGTTGCTGATTTTTCGATCCATCGCATAAAAAAGAGCGCCATGCCGATTTAAGGCGAAATTCGCCACATGGAGAATTTTCACCGCACCCTCTTCCGAAGTCCGAAAAATATTTCAATGGCATCGCAGATCCGCTGAGCGGCCTGCCCATCACCGTAAGGATTGACAGCACAGGCCATGGCTGAATACGCCTCCGGATCATCCAGCAGGCATAACACTCCGTCGACAATGGCTTTCGGCTCCGTGCCCACCAGCCGAACAGTTCCGGCCTCCACGCCTTCCGGACGTTCCGTGGTCTCGCGCATGACCAGCACGGGTTTTCCCAATGCCGGTCCTTCTTCCTGGATACCGCCGCTGTCCGTGAGGATCAGTTTCGACTGATGCATCAACCAGATAAAGGTTTCATAGTCTAAAGGAGGAACCAGTTGAACATGCTGATGGCGCCCCAACCTCCTCTCCACCACCGATTTAACATGGGGGTTGAGGTGAACCGGAAAAATGATGCGTATGTCGTTTCTGCGGGTGACAAGATCTGCAAGGGCGGTGCAGATGTCGTCAAAACCCTTGCCGAAATTCTCGCGGCGGTGCCCGGTGACCAGAACCAGATGTTCTCCGTTCCTGCCCGGTGAAGAAAGTCCGAGGTCGGCAATCTTTTTCGCCACCCTCGCATGCACGTCCGGGTCGTGCAGAATCCGCTCTTTCATGTACAGCAAAGCATCGATCACGGTGTTGCCGGTGACATGAATACGTTCCTGGGGCAAGTTCTCCCGAATCAAATTCGCCCGGTTCCTGACGGTTGGTGCAAAATGCAATGTCGCCAGCCGCCCCACCACCTGGCGATTCATCTCCTCGGGAAAGGGGGCGCTCAAGCAAAAGGTTCTGAGCCCGGCCTCCACATGCCCCACCGGGATTTCCTGATAGAAAGCGGCCAGAGCGGCCGCCATGGCTGTGGTGGTGTCGCCATGGACCAGAACCATATCAGGTTTCACCTGTTTCAATACATCCCGCAATTGGACGAGTACTCTTGAGGTAATATCATACAGGTCCTGTCCCGGCTCCATGAGATCAAGATCAACGTCCGGAATCAAGGCAAAATCGAGCAGCACCTGATCCAGAAGCTCTCTGTGTTGAGCCGTTACACAGGTGATAGAGGTCAACACCTCGGCACGTCGCTGAAGCTCCCGCACCACAGGCGCCATTTTAATGGCTTCGGGCCGGGTCCCGAAAATGGTCAGGATGCGCTTCATAAACACTCTTGATAGGCCAGAACGGTTTGTTCCACAATCTTGGACCAACCAAAGCGATCCTGGACTTTGCGGTTTCCGGCCAAGCCCATGGCCTTATAATCGGAGGCGGCCATCAGGTCGATTTTTTCCGCAAGATCATCCGGGTCCTCAGGATTACACAGAAAACCCGTTATGCCGTTGTCGATCAGATCGGGGATTCCACCCACTCGAGTTCCGATCAGTGGCAACGAGGAAGCCATGGCCTCGAGACCACTGATACTTGTAGCCTCCATCAGGGAGGGCAAAACAGAAAAATCGGCCGCCTGGTAATAACGGGCAAGGGCATCATGGGTCAGGGCCCCTGTCATCCGGAATCGTCCTTGAAAATGTTCCGTGAGTTCCCGTTCCACTGCCGCTCGGGTTTCGCCGTCACCAATAAATAAGAACCGGACGCGATCGGTTTTGATCCGTCCGCAGGCGCGGGCTAAATAAATCAAGCCGTTTTTCTCGACCATCCGTCGCGTGACAATACCGAGCATATCGTGATCCTGAATATTCAATTCCTTGCGCACGCTACGCCGGATATCGGGATCGGCCTTGAATTTTCCGATGTCGATTCCGTTAGGGATATATTTTTTAGGTGCGTTAAAGGGAAAGGGTGTATCGAGGAGTTCTTCACTGGGCGCCAGAAAAAGATCAATCGGCTCGAACAACCGATGAAGCTGGCGGAGCGACCCTCGTTGACCATTCCTGATTTTTTTCAAATATCCAGAGGTATGGTTGGTGTAGACCATGGGCACGGGCTGTTTTTTAAAGCCTTGAAGCGGCCCCAGTCCGTGGAGGTGAATCAAGTCCGGCGCGACCGCAGCCACAGTCCTGGAAAGCAACCGCTGCATCTGCCGGCCGTAAAACGGCGCCGCCCATTTCAGCTTGTACGGCACAATCGAAAGCCCGGCAACCTCGGACTCTACCGGGGGTATTCCGCGAACCACACGCGCCAGAACCGTCACCCTTACCCCTGCAAGAGCCATATGGCGTGACAACTCGTACACATGAGCGGCGATTCCACCCATAACCGGCGGGTAATCCATCGTCATCATCAATACATGCATTTTGCGATCATCATTTTGTGTTACCGGAATAGAGGTGGACCAAGGTGCAGACCTCCCTTGCTTGTCACTTAAAAGAGTACTTGCCAAATAAGTATAAAAGAATTTGAGTGCTAAAAATGTCGAGTTGACTTTCCACCAGGCCGCAGATAAAACCAGCGGCCCAGACGGATATCATCTCAAATCCCTTAACAGTCGGTATAATACCGCCCTGACCTGAAATACTAAAAAATATGAATTTCTTATTTTTCCCGTTTCAAAAACAGCCCTACCGCAAGCATGTCCCCAAACTTCACTTGATTATCTTTTCCAAGGATCGGGCCTGTCAACTCGACAGCCTGCTGCGAAGCTTGAAAGATCATTTTCATTACGCCTTTACGACCTTGACCATTCTCTATCGCTCCTCGGATACCAATTTCCAAATGGCTTACGATACGGTCAGGGAATTCTGCACCTATCCCGAAAGTCGTTGGCTCCATGAGGAAAATTTTGCTGGTGACCTCAGAAAAACCATTGCCTCCCTGCCCGATGACGAGTTGGTTATGTTCCTGGTGGACGACGATATCGCCATGCGGCCCGTCAAACCGGACCGGCTTCTGACTGATTTTACTAACGACTATTTGTTTTTGAGTTTTCGCGCAAGCCGGGATTACACGGGGTACGACCACATCCTTCCAGAGTTTTCAAAGATTGATCCTTATTTGGTATGGAATTGGAGGTATTACAAACGCAAAAACAACACCTGGAATTATCCCTTCAGTGTTGACGGCAATGTCTTTCACGTGTGGAGAATCCAGAAAATATTCAAAGAAATTAAGTTTAAAGCCCCCAACTCTCTGGAATCCGCCATGCACGACTATCGAAAAAAACGATGGATCAAGGCCATTACCCTGGCTATGGCTGCACCTAATCCTATCATTTCAAATAACCCTCTCAATCGTGTTCAAACCGAAGGAGAAACCTGGCATAAAAATATTGACCCCACTTATATCAATGACATGTTTCTGTCCGGAAATCGTATCAATAATGCCGTGCTCTATGAGGCACAACCGACCTTCACTCATATGGACCTGGGCCTTCACTGGGAAGAACTCGCTATGCCCACTCCGACCTCAACCAAGTGACTGGTGGCACAATCAGTCAAAGAAAAGCGTCCTTTCAAATTATTATTTCTGAAATGAATGAACATATTACGCCAAGAGTTCACGATCATTTTACTATAATAAAGCAGAATTTCTGATCTGTGCTGTCTGCGGTAACTTTTGCACTCTGCATCAGGAATTATCGTTTTCTTGCATGTTGTTTAAAGTAAAATATAACAATTCAAATTCCTTCACCAATGAATAATGATGATTACCAATAAAAAAGCCATTGGAATCTATATCTTCAGCATTTGGCAAAGAACCATGGATAGTGTAGTCAACCCAGCGTAGCACTTCGTTTTTTGCAAAATTACCTGCCACGATTGGACGTATGTCGATGCCAGCCTTGAAAAAAGCAGTCGCGACGTCACTGCGGGTAAAAGGGGCATTCTGTTCTATCAATAGGCTAAAACCAAACCAACTACTGGAACCGATTTCCAGTTGTGGTCGAAGCCAAGTAAAATTTCTCACCAATTCGAGAAAAATTTGAGCGTTGGCACGCCTGGTTGTTATTATATCCGGCAATTTACATAGCTGCTTGATGCCGATAGCCCCACTCAGTTCGAGAGGACGCAAATTGTAACCGGGCAGGACAAAGCGGAACGATTCTTCAAAAGGATCCTCACCTTTAGTGCCACAGACCAGATTGTTTTTCGGTAAATTCCGTGTCCAGCCATGCGCTCGAACCGACAACATGATGTGATAAAGCTCTTCATCATCGGTGACGACCATCCCTCCCTCCATAGTCGAGATGTGATGGCTGAAAAACGTACTAAAACTGCCCATCAATCCAAAAGTACCTGTTTGTTTATTCCCTAAAGTAGCCCCCATGGATTCACAATTATCTTCCAACAAGACAATATTACGCCCACCAATAATTTCGTTAATTTGTGTAAAGTCATTTGGATTGCCAAGCAGGTTAACTGCAAGGATACAGCGCGTGGTTTCGGTGATCGCGGTAGCCAATTGATCCAGGTCGTAGTTCAAAGTTTCCCGGTTGATGTCTACAAACTTGAGTCGCAGCCCATATTGACAGAAAGGACTGTAGGTTGTGCTCCAAGAAACGGCCGGGACAATGACTTCATCGCCCGGCAAAAGGGCACCTTGTTTGCGATAGCGCATTGCAGCGACCATCAAGAGGTTGGCAGATGAACCGGAATTGACCATTACACAAAAACGGGATCCTGTGAAATCGGCAAAAGCATTTTCGAAATCTGCAACATATCTGCCCATCGTAAACATTCCTGAAGCGATGACAGACTGCATTGCCGCATATTCCTGGTGATCCCAACTTGAACTAGCTAACGGATAAAGCATCAGCCTCTCCTGAATTCAAATAAAAACTGTACGTCAACTGCAAGCCATCATGCAGTGAGGTCTTGGCATGCCACCCCCAAGACAAGGCCAATCTAACATCTGTAAGTTTTCGCGCCATGCCAACGGGCTTTGTTAAATCATGCACGAAGATTCCCTTGTATCCAACTATTTCGGCGATGGATTCGTAGTACTCATTTACGCTAAAGTCTAGCCCCATACCAACATTCATCACCATCGGTAATGAATCGAAATGTTCTACTGCTTTCAAGATGGCATCCGCCAGATCGCCTGCATACATAAACTCCCGCCGTGCAGTACCATCCCCCCAAATTGTGGACACTTCCTCGTTTCGTATCCTAGCCAGGTGCAGCTTATGAATTACAGCGGGGATAAGGTGCGACCGAGTTGGTTCAAATTTATCATGTGGTCCGTAAATATTGCATGGAATTAACGTCTTATATTGAAGTTCAGGGGTTTCACGACTAACGTACTCACACAATCGAGCTACTGAAATCTTCGCCAGAGCATATCCTTCATTAGTTGACTCGAGTGGTCCTGTCAGAATATCCTCCTCTTTCAATGCTCTCAAGCTATCCCGCGGGTACATGCACGAACTGCCTAGGTTGATGAGGCGACGAACTCCCGCCTCTTGGGCAGCGAGGACAAGGTTGCGCCCCATGTCCCAGTTCTGAATCAGAAAATCCACGGGGTTCCGTATGTTGGCTTGAATGCCACCAACACGACCGGCAGCATGCACGATCAAATCCGGTTGCAACCGTCGGATATAAGAGAAAACGGCTTTCGCATCGAATAAATTCAATTCTCTGCTAGACGGGGCAATTATCTCAACATTGCGATTGACAGCTGCATCGAGCAAATTGCGCCCGACCATCCCGGAACCACCGGAGAGCATTATCTTACCGGCCATACGACCTCATCGATTCATCAAATCTGGCCGACATACCTTCAAGCCAAGCCCTTGCATGGATTGCTCTCGTTTTGCCAAAGAGAAATCCGCGTGGACCATTTCGGAAACTAATTCATCAAACGTAATCCGTGGTACCCAACCAAGCTTTAAGCGAGCGTTCGAAGCATCCCCCCAAAGCGTTTCAACCTCGGTTGGCCGGAAATATCGAGAAGCAACCCGAACAATGACAGTCCCTACCTTTACTCCTGCTTCAGCGGCAATTCCGGTAACCGCGTCGACGATGCCGATTTCATCAATCGCCGAGTTCTGCCAAGCAATGGAGATACCCAACTCAGCCGAAGCAGCGGTAATGAACTCTCGCACACTGTGCTGCTCACCCGAGGCTATTACAAAATCCTCCGGAACCTCCTGCTGCAGCATCAGCCACATCATTTGCACGTAATCTTTGGCATGTCCCCAGTCTCTCAACGCATTCAGATTGCCCAGATATAAACATTCTTGCATTCCAAGCGCGATACGAGCAAGCGCCCGCGTAATCTTACGGGTAACGAAGGTTTCACCTCGGATAGGCGACTCATGGTTGAACAAGATACCATTACAGGCATACAGACCGTATGCCTCCCGATAATTAACCGTAATCCAATAGGCATAAAGTTTTGCAACCGCATAAGGGCTACGCGGATAAAACGGAGTCGTCTCCCGCTGCGGAACTTCGCGCACTTGGCCATAAAGCTCCGAAGTGGAAGCTTGATAAAAACGGGATTTGTCTGTCAATCCGAGAATACGGATCGCTTCGAGGAGGCGCAGAGTTCCGAGTCCATCTGAATTGGCAGTATACTCAGGCTCTTCGAAGCTCACAGCGACATGACTCTGAGCCGCGAGATTATAAATTTCATCAGGTTGAACCTGGGCAATGATACGCAACAAGCTGCTGGAATCCGTCAAGTCACCATGATGTAATGTCAATGGCACCCCACTAGAGTGAGGATCATGGAACAGATGATCCAAGCGGTCAGTATTGAAAAGAGAGGTTCTGCGCTTAACCCCATGGACATCATACCCTTTTGCAAGCAAAAACTCGGCAAGATAGGCACCATCCTGCCCCGTAATACCGGTTACTAGAGCTGTTTTCGTCATTTGGCACCTTTTTAAGAATTCAACATGGAAATTGATATGTAACCACCGACAAAACCGATAGTTATAAAGCTAGCTGTGAACGGCGCTGACTCCACTTTTCTGAACAACATGTTACGCTTCCAAATAACTTCTATTACCTATCAGATAATTATTTCCCGGAATATGCTCTATTGGCCAGTTGTGCCAAATGACATTACCGAGGGTCTGTTTCCAATTGTCAAAAAACTCCAAATTATCCACTTCTCCAAAACGTTCCTGATACGCGATGAGAAATGATTGAAAATCAGACACAAGAGGTAAAATAGACTCTCTGATCCTCATGGGCGACTCGCTGATTGACCATGTCGCCAAGAAGAGGTTGCTATTTATCTGTCGGTGATCCGTGAGGGCGGCTGGCAAATCCGCAATATCGGACACGCATACTATGCCCGAGTCTGATTTTTTAAAATCAGCTAGTGATTTAACCGGTAAACCAAGAGTTTTAAGAAAATACACCTGCAATGCGGAAAACGAGGGGAGATCGAAAATTACATATTTACCACGAAATCCCAAATTGAAAAACAACCGACACATGCTCCCATAGCCACCGCCGAATTCGAACACACACTCTATTTCATGAACTGGAACTTTGGTTTTTTCTTCAAACTGCGCCAAATGATACGCATGGTGGATTAAGTTGCCGCTGCTGGCGGGGAAAACACGCAGAGGCTTCGGATGACCGACTGTCGATTCCTTGATTGCTTCCCGCCAGCGTGCGTCCCAATCAGGACGGGTTGTAAGATATTTCAATTCCGCGGGAATATAGCCGGCATTATCAACGAACATCGTTTTGGAAATTACATCCCAGCGGAGGAACTCTCTAGCGTCCTGCTTCAAGACAAGCTCTCGCAACCGGTTCATATTATTCTTCCACGCCGTTTCCGAGGGAGATGAATCGGTGGTTTCCAGCACCGGCAATTTCTGAAAAGTTGTTTGGAGTTCGGAAAGAAATTCCTTCTCCGCTCCTGATGGAGGCGGCAACGACTTGCCAAAAACAGTACCTAACACTTTCTTTGCCATTTCCTTGAACATGCGGCTCGTCTCCTTCTGCCGTGAAAAATCTATTGGACCCAAAATACGATATCCTTAACGAGGATATCGAAGTACCGCCTTTTGCCGTCAATCGTCAAACGGCCATGCAATCAAATCCTATGCCGGCTTGCTGAAACCCGGAGCAGACCCAAGTCTTACCGACGAAGGTTACCGTGTTTTTCCGCTAAAACATCCACATACACTGCGAGAGTGTCGGCACACATCGTTTGGAGTGTGAAATGGGACACCACGTGGTTTCGGGCAGTTATGCCCATACCAGGCCACCGATCCTTCTCAGAAAGGGCTGTTTTTAACGTCCGCGCCAGATCGTTCTTGTCGCCCGGAGCAAAATGCCATCCGGTTTGGTCGTGCAGAACGGTTTCCATACTGCCACCGTGACCGGAAACCACCACAGGCCTTCCCATAGCCATGGCCTCCACCGCCGTCCGTCCAAAAGACTCCGGCGTGGTAGAGGTATTCAACACCAGATCCGCGGCAGCATAGGCCAAAGGCATCCCATCGGTATGCCCCGGGGTTAACAAACGCCCCCTGACGCCAAGCTTTTCGGCCAGCTCGAGAAGTTCCACCGTATAACCGGGATGCTCCTCATGGTCCCCCAGAAACACCAGCACCCAGGGCAAGTCGGTCAGCTCGGCCAAAGCCAAAAGAAGCAGCCCATGACCTTTAAGCCGGGTGAAACGGCCGGGAAGAAGCAATACCGGAACATCCGGATCCGTGACCTGCCAGACGCGACGCTGAGCCTCTCGCTCCTCGCGGGTTATCCGTTGCGGATCGTATATCACGGGATCGATACCCCGCGGAATTACGGTAATGCGGCTTTCAGGAATGCCGTAAGCCGATTGGATGTGATCTGAAATGGTGTGTGATACCGCGATGACTCGAGCCCCTTTGGTCATGACTGCGCTATACCGGTTCACTGAATAAAATCCGTGAAAGGTGCTGACCCGGACAGGTCGATATTCAACAGGCAGGGTCCTGTAGGCGAGCTCCGTGACCCATCCCGGCACCCGAGAACGAACATGCACCACATCCGGATTGAGCTTCAGCAGCAAGCGGCGAAAGGCGATAACACTCCACAGGGACCGAAGATTCTTGCCGGCCACCTGCAGGCGGTGGTGGACGGACCCGCTCTCCGTGAGCGCGGCCACCATCCGCCCTCCAGCGGAGACCACATGGGAAAGATGCCCTTGGTCGTGAAGAAACTTCGCCACTTCCAGGGTACCCCGTTCCACGCCGCCACCTTGGAGCTCGGGAAGCACCTGCAGGATTGTCAGTCGTTTGGCCACCATCTTTTCTCCATTTCAGCAGCGCACTGACCGGCAACGTCAAAATCTCTCTCAGATCCACCCAATTCCATGGTGTTAAAATCCGCCTCAAGGAGGTTCCTGGTTTTCAACTCATCAAGAGATCGCACGAACTTATTGTTTTTCTTGAAATCGACCGGAATGGTTCCTACACGGCATCCGGCGGAAAGCGCCTCAAAAATCATGGACATGCTGTCTTCCGTGACAACGACATATTTCGAGCGGTTCAGCGCCTGCTCCAGCCATCCCGGAGGCGTTTCTCCAAAAGGACAGAGCCGGACGGAAATCTTTTCCGAGGTCTTTCCAAAGGCATCCAGAAAAGCGGCAGGCGTTCGGGGAGATGTGGTCAACGTCCATGACAAATGAGGATATCGCGAGATCGTGGAGGCAACCCGACGAGCCATTTCAGTATTGTCCCACACATGGCTCTTCTCATCCACCCCCCCCACAAGAATCAGCCCTTGGGACGGATCGTGTTGCCGAAGGTTGACATTCAGCCCCGGCGGACCATCAGTCAGCAGGATGTTTCCGCCTTCCGTAATTTCGTCGTGCCTGGGAACAAAACACAGATCAAACCAAGGGCGCAGGAGTCGTCCCGGAGTCATGCAGGTTACGGCTCGGCCCCCCAGACGGTTTTTCAGCGCAAGCACGGTCAGGTGGGTGTGGCTACCGGTGCCAATGATCACATCCGGGAAAAATGTATCGGCAACCCCAAGCCGTAGCCCCATCAGAACCGACGCAGCAGTAAGCAGGGCCGATATTCCAGGCTGTAAGGATATTTCAGCGTGGCGCACCGTCCGGCGACGCTCCAAGGCAGCCACAATACCCAGTGTCTGTTTCTCATGCCCAGGGCGTCCGTCACGGACAACAAGCACCTGCAGGGGATTAGTTGGCATAAACATATTTCCTTGAGCAACTCTAAGAGGTTATGAGCCGCACTAAACAGTGGCTGGGGGGAAAATTAGAATCACTGAAGGAAACGTGACCAGAATCAACCGATATCATTCCTCTTCACATCAGGCCTCTTTACCTCCTGCCACCGGATGCTAATTAAGCGCCGGGATATCGGTATCCATTATTTCTTTTCAACCTTATTACGAAAAAACCGAAAAATATCCCAAAATGATTGCGCTGTCCCCTTGCGGGTGAATAATGCTTCAGTGTTTTTATCGTAATACCAATTGATGTTGCCAGTAACATGGTCATGCGTCTTCAAAATGTGCTCCACCAACTCCGAATGACGTTCCTGCCCATACTGCCAACTGAGTTCGATGCCAATGTGCTTGATAGGTGTGAGGTCTTTATTGATAAGGAAATGATACTCGCTCGTCTCACAATCGATCTTCATGTAATCCACAGAGCCGCCAGCTCGTTCTAATACGCGAGCCAAATCAACAGTATCAACAAAATTAATCACATCATTTTTCGACCAATTACTATTAACAGCATCAGTCGACAAGGCGGATGAACCACTATCATGGTTAGCATGTAATATCATCGGTAGCCTTTCGTCGCTAGTATGATACACAGCCTCATTAAAACCAACGAGATTGCTATATGGAAGATTTTGACATATACGAAAACATTGTTCCAGTGGCTCGTAATAATGGATCAGCTTAAAGAATGATGCATACTTGTTGATGAATGATCCTACGTTGGCACCGATATCAATACAAATACCATTACGTGCATCTTTCGGCACAACATAGCGGCCTAAATTATATTCTCTAATTATCATTTTTGTTCCTTGGTCAATTTTCGTTCCAGGTATATCCAAACCAAACCTACGGGGCTACCTAAGAGAACGCCAAGAGAAAGAATAACAATGGCATCAGCAACGCTGCCCCTTCTTGTCACCTCGGAAGAATCCCCGGTTCATCGGCGAACTGGAGGCGATACAAGGAACTGTACTCGCCACCGAGCTCAAGCAGCTCGGTGTGAGTTCCTTCTTCAACCAGATACCCATCCTTGAGCACAATGATTCGATCCGCGTTTTGAATCGTGGACAGACGGTGGGCAATGACGATGGTGGTCCGATTTTGCATCAGGTTTTCCAGAGCCCGCTGCACCTCGCGTTCCGATTCGCTATCCAGGGAGGAAGTCGCCTCGTCCAGAATCAGGATCGGCGCGTCCTTAAGCAGGGCGCGGGCAATGGAAATCCGCTGCTGCTGACCGCCGGAAAGCCGGGCTCCGGATTCCCCGATGACGGTATCAAACCCCTGGGGCAGGTCCAGGATGAAATCCAGGGCATAGGCGGCCCGCGCCGCTTCGATGAGTTTCTCTTCCGGGCAATCGTTGCGCCCGTAGGCGATATTATTGCGGACCGTATCGTTGAACAGGATGGTTTGCTGGGTGACCAGGGCCAACTGCCCTCGGAGCGAAGGCAGGGTATAACGTCGGATATCGACACCATCAATGCAGAGCGAACCCTCGCTCACCTCGTAAAAACGGGGAATCAGGTTCGCCAAGGTGGTTTTGCCGCTGCCGCTCGGACCGACCAGGGCCAGGATCTCACCCCGATTCACCCGTAGATTGAGATGCTTGATAACCGGGGGGTTATTTTCATAACTGAAGCTGACGTCCGACATGACAATGCTGCCATGAAACAGGGGCATGTCGATGGCATCCGCGGCCTCCTGGATATCGGGGCGAATATCAAGCAGAGCGAAGATTCTCGTTGCCGCTGCAATTCCCTGCTGGATCGACGAATTGATTTTACTGACCCCCTTAATGGGTTCATAGAGCATGATGAGCGCGGTGAGAAAAGCCATAAAGGCGCCCGGCGTGGAATTGCCTTTCAGAACCTCGTGCCCGCCGAACCAGATGATCATCGCCATGCCGATGCCTCCGAGGAATTCAACCAGGGGGTGCGCCAAGCATCGGTACTTGGTTTCCGACATGAGGATATCCATGATTTCCTGCATTTTCCGCGCAAACCGGCGTTTTTCGAAATCCTCCATGCAAAAGGCCTTGACAATCCGTACCCCGGCTATGGTTTCGTGCAACTGGCTTGTGGCCTCCCCGACCCGGGTTTGATAGCTGGTGCTTATCTTTCGGAATTTTTTCCCGAACACAACAATGGGCACCGTGGCCATGGGCAGGAAGATGAGCGAACCCAGGGCCAGCCGCCAATCCATGTAGAAGATAACTCCCAACAGTCCGATCACCGAAAAAAAATCCCGCAGCATTTGAATCAGGGCATGGGAAACCGCCGATTGCAGCATGGTGACATCATTGATGACCCGTGATATCAGCTCGCCAGTGGGCGTTTTATGGAAAAAGCTCAGCGGCATGTTGTTGAGATGTGCATAGACGCGGTTGCGCATATCCCGGATAACACTCTGGCCCACCGTTTCCAGCAGGTAGGAATAGGTAAAATAAACGATCCCCTTCACAAAAAATACCAGGAGCAATCCCGCGGGGAGGAGATTGAGCATCCGCGAGTTATGCTTGAAAAAAATCTCATCCAGCAGGGGCTTAACCATATAGGCTTGGAGCGAATTGAACCCACCCACGGCCACCATGCCGATCATAACAATCAGCAATTTGCTGAAATACGGCCTGAGCACAACCGAGATTTTTTGGAGCAGATCTTTATCTTGTATATTCATGCAATAATAAACAATTGATGTAACTTCCAGGCTGATGGATTGCTACCGTAAACATTCGGGACAAAGCGAAGAAAAGGTGAGGTCTTCGTGATCGATCAGGCCAGCATTTACCCCATTTCACGAAAGGATGCCAGCAAAGTTACCGGAAAAAACAGCAGGAAGATCGCCCCTGCCGCTGAGCAGGGCGATCACCTCGGCACACTCCTTTTTCAGCTGCCCGTGGCTGACATCGACGACAAAATAATCAAGCCCCATTTTTGCCAGCTCCCCGGCATGCTGCAGCAGGGAAAAAGCGGCATGGGGGCGAATGTACAGGGCTTCGTCCTGACGGTCCAGATAATACCGTTCGCCGCGGGAACTGACAAAGGAGCGTTGCCCCTGGAAATGCGGGGCATCCAGGCGGGCGGTGAAGAGCGGCGGGCGGCCATAGAGCTGGAGCCCGACTTTCATCCGTTCACCTCCAGCCGCTGTTCGCGCCGTAGCGGAGAAATGGGCCAGGGTCTCGACCAGAGTCTGCCGGTCCGTCTCCAGGGAAAACTGCATGCCGGCCATTCCCAGCGATGCCCAGGCCTGCAGGGCCGGATTGTTAAGCACGTTACCGGTGCTATCGCCATACAGCTTGACCGCATCCCTGGAAAATGCCTGCCCGGCAAACAAGGCGATCTGGCCGAGATGGCTGATTTGAAACCGGTCCGCTCCCTGAGGCTGCAATTGTCCAATCGCCTCTCGGTACCAGGGAAGCTGTTCTTCCTTAATGATCGGCGGCAAAGCCCATACCAGCGGCACGGGGCGGGTCTTTTTCCGGTGCTGAGCGTGGAGATACTGCTCCAGATTTCGTCTGTTGAGATCTATCAGCACGCGGGCGACCTTGAAAGGATAGCGCTGGGCAAGCCCCTCGAGGGAATGCACCCGAATCCACCATTCCGGCGACGAAGCCGCGCTACCGCCGGCTGTCCGGCGGTTGCGTCGCGGCCCGCTCACCGGCTGCCCCGTGGCCGTATGGACCCTGTCTTCCGGCTGGGAAAGGGCAAGCATCATTTTATCGATCAGGGCCGAATCCGGTGGCGACAGCTGCTGTTTCGCGACACTCCGCGCCAAGGAGGATTTTTGCTGGTCTCCGCGTCCGCTGACATCGACCCGGAAAAGAACGCCTTGATACGGTGGCCGCAGGCTCCCCAAATCAGCGCCGAGCAACCCGATCCTGACGGTTTGGCCCGGCCCGGCCTGTTCAACCTTTCGCCCGTTCACCTCAAGGGCTCGGAGCGTGAAACTCTTGCGATCACCGGTGCGCTCGTCATATAAACGGAGCCGATCACCCACGGTGACGGTTGCCTGCAGCAGCACCTGAAGACCCGGAGGCGCTGCCGTCTTTTTGCCTTTTGCCTCCTCCCGCCGGATCACCTTGCCGATCACCTCACCGCTGCTGCCGGAGAGCCGAGGGATAATCAGCCCCTCCTCCTTGCCGGCGACAAAAAAACCCGACGACCGTTTCCGCCCCATGGCGTCATCGAGATATTTTCCGGCGACCGCAAGCATTTCCTTCCGTTGCTCCGGGCGGGCATCGAGGGCATCCAGCGCCAGGCGGTAGGCACGAACCGCATTCCGGACATATTCCACCGATTTGAGCCGTCCCTCGATCTTGAGACTGACAACCCCGGCTGCCGCCGCCTCGGTCAGATATTCGATCCCGCTGAGATCATTCATTGAAAACAGGTAGCCGCCGCCCTTGCCAAAACCGGCGGTGACGTTCCTCTTCCCCGAAGGCAGCCAGTCATAACGGCGGCGGCAGGGCTGGACACATTGCCCCCGCAAGCTCGATTTACCGCCATGGAGGCTGGAAAAACGGCAAAGGCCGGAATAGCTGAAACACATGGCCCCGTGAATGAATATCTCGAGAGCCACCTCGCTGCGCTGATGGATGGTCCGGATCTCAGCGAGGCTGAGCTCACGGGCCAGGACAATCCGCTGGAATCCCATATGGTACAGAGAGTTCGCAGCCATTGAATTGTTGACGGTCATCAGGGTGGAGGCATGGAGAGGGAGACCCGGAAAAAAACGCCGCACCAGGTAGGCAATCCCCAGGTCCTGGATGATCAGGGCGTCCGGCCCGATCTTGGACAACATCGAGAGCGTTTCCAGGGCCAGCCGCACCTCGCCCTCCTTGACCAGACTGTTCATGGCCACGTAGAGCTTTTTCCCCTTGGCGTGGGCAAATTCAGTCATGGCGGCGATTTCGGCAAAGGAAAAATCCCGTGCCAAGGCGCGGGCGTTCAGACCGGGTGCGCCGATATAGACGGCATCGGCCCCCTCCTGCAGAGCGGCTTCAAAGGCCGGCAGGGTCCCGGCCGGGGCGAGCAGTTCCATTTGCATATGCTGTGCGGGTATCGGGGATGGTATGCTCTTCATAATCTCTGATTTGGGGCGTCAAGGCAAAGAACCCGACAAAAAGGCCGTTGCGAAAATGCCAAGGGGGGTGGTTCGGCCGGGTTTATTCGGTGGGAGGGCAAAGAACCAGGGGGTAATCCACGGGTGGAAGCGGCAGGATGAAGTAAAAATTATTGCCTTCGGGAGTCGGCTCGTAGCCCGCACGACCGCCATGCATCTCGACGACCAGGCGGATAAACGACAGTCCGTGGCCTGTGCCGGGGACGTTCAGATTATCGTCACCGCGCATCCCCTCCTGGAACAGTCTATTCCCCTGTTCCTCCGACATATTCGGGCCGGTGGTGAACACGTTGAATTTAATGCCTTTCTGCCCCGGTCGGTTAAAATTATCTATGATCTCGCGACCGTAAGCCATTAATTTCCGTGGCTGGCCGGTATGATCGATAATCTCCTTGGTATATTTGGCCGCGTTGGAAAAAAGATTGGCGTATACCTGCGCCAGAAGACCGATATCGACCAATATCGGGAATTCCTCTTCATACATGTTCTTCGGCCTGGCGACGGTGATGTTTGCGGCCTGCAACCGGCTGGCATAATGATCCAACTGGGGAATAATGACTTCTTTTTCAACGAAACACCGCTTGGTGTGCAGGACCAGATGACCCCGTTCGAAATGTTCGCGGCGGAACAGGCTTTCGATGAAAAGACTCATATTGGCATGGTGCTTGACAATCTCCTGATAGTATCTGAGCAGATCGCCTTGCAGCGCCTGCAGCTTATCGCAGCACCGCTCACATTGTACCGACTGCTGATCCGGGCCAAATCCCTCGATAATTTCCTTCTTCAGCTCGTCAATCAACCCTATTTTTTTCTTGAGTTGATTGAACAGGTGTTTGAAATACATATTGGGCACAATGATATTGTGCTCGATATCGATCACCAGGGTGTTGATGAACTTCAGCCGGTCAATATTCTGGCGAGCGATCAACCGGTTGTCGAGATTATAGCCAATGCGGTTGGCGTATTTGATGAAAAAGAATTTATCGGTTTCCGAGAGTCCTTCTTTCCGGCGAACCTCATACATCCCCAGCGTCCGTCCCCCACCGCACAACCCCCTCAGATCATTCCATAATCTGATCTGTTGCCGCCCTTGCTCCTGAGAGTCGTTTTCCTTGGTGTCGAAAGGATGTTTGCTGAAAATGGGAATCATATAGGACCCGGCCAATTCATACGGAGTTTCGTGCATTTGAATTGGGTAACGCGCCGGCTCCGGCTCGGTCAGGACCCCCCGCTCGCTGGAACAGACCAGTTGCAAGCCTCTGTCCCGCCCCTGGCAGAGATAGAGCGCACTGGCGACTCCGACCAACGCGAGCGGCACGGAAACGCAGATCCTGTAAAAATCATCGAGCGAATCATACTCTTGAGCGAGATCGAAAAAGGCCTTCAGGAAATCGTTGCGTCCTTGGGAAAAATTATATTTTTCATAATTTTCGGCCTTTTCGCGAATGCGGCTGCAAACGGCTTCCAGATCCGAGGGTATCGAAGGAGTAGACGATTGTTCAGTCATAGGCCAAGATGAGCAGCGCTGTTTTTTTTCATCTTCAGCGCAAGAGTGACAAAAATGCCGGCCAGCCCGGTATCATCTTTTGGAAAGGATGACCGCATCGCGTTTTTCTTTTTCATCGAGCAGCACATCAACCCGTTCATTAGGGACCGCGCCGACAACCATGCCGACATAATCGGGTTGAATCGGCAGTTCTCTGCCGCCACGATCAACCAAAACCGCCAGTTGAATCGACAGCGGCCGGCCATAATCCATGATCGCATCCATGGCGGCCCGGATCGTCCGCCCTGTGAAGATGACGTCATCGACCAAAACGACCCGCTTGTCTTCCAGCAGAAAGCCAATCTCGGATTTTCTGACGATCGGGTTTTGAGAGATAAGGCTCCAGTCGTCACGATACAGGGTTATATCCAGGGTTCCCGACGGCAGGACCGTATTTTCCCGCTCCTCGATTCTGGCTTTAATCCGCTGGGCCAGAAATACGCCGCCGGTATGAATGCCGATGATCGCGATATCGGTCACGCCATGATTCCGTTCAACAATTTCCAGGCTGATACGGTCCAGACTGCGGTCGATATCCCTGCCCTTCATGATGGTTCGCGTTGTCATTGACTCACACCCTGTTCCAAAAATATTCGATTCCTTTTTCATCCACCAGATTGATCGCTTCCGGAAAGACCTCGCACTCCACCGCGAAAACCTTGGCGGCTATCTCGTCCGGGCTGTCACTGTCGTCCAAGGCCACACACCGCTGGAGCACTATCGGTCCCGCGTCATAGGCCTCATTGGCGAAATGGACGGTACAGCCGCTCACCGTACAGCCTCGGGCCTTGACGGCCTCATGAACATGATGCCCGTAGAAGCCAGCACCGCAGAAAGACGGAATGAGCGCGGGGTGAATATTGAGCACCGCATGGCGCAAGCTCTCGGGCGGGGTATACAGCTTCAGATACCCGGCCAGGGCGATGAGATCGACCTCATAATCGGCCAGAATCCGGTTGATCTCCTCGTTACTGCTTGCATGAAAGGCGGGATAGCCATAGCGTTTGGCCTTCTCCAGTCCCAAGGCCCGGGGCACGTTGGCGATTACCACCTGGATCTCGGCCCGCAGCTCACCGGTCTGGATCCGTGCGTGGAAATTGTCAAGGGTCCTGCCGCTGCCGGAGAGCAGCACCGCCAGTTTACGCATGATCTTCGCTCTCCGCAAAATAAGGGTTGGCAACCGGATCAATGGTCTGCAACCAGGTGGCGATGGCGGTGTCGTAGGCGGCGGTCAACTCGAAGACCTTGCGGGCGAGACGAAAACGGGTGGCGAGCGTCGTATTGCCGTGGGCACGGAGCTGGTCAAGCACCTGAGGGTAATCGGAGGGGTCGACGATCACGGTGACATCCTGAAAATTCTTGGCCGCCGCCCTGAGGAGAGTCGGCCCTCCGATGTCGATATTTTCAATGGCGTCGGCAAGGCTGCAGCCGGGATTCGCCACGGTCTTGGCAAAAGCATAGAGGTTGACGGCAACAATATCGATGGGCTTAATGCCGTGATCCCGGCATTGCCGCCGGTGCTCCCCATTGGCGCGCTGATTGAGAATGCCGCCGTGGACCAGGGGATGCAGGGTTTTCACCCGCCCGTCGAGCATTTCAGGAAAACCGGTGAATTCCGAGACGTCCGTGACCTGGATCCCGCTGCCTCGCAATTGCTTGGCCGTGCCTCCGGTGGAAAGGATCTCGATACCCATGGCGGCAAGCGCCCGGGCAAATTCTTCACACCCTGATTTATCGGTCAGGCTGATCAGCGCCCGCTCCACTCGTTGCATGCTTTCTCCTTGCATTGTTTACTCTTTTTTCAAAAATTGACGAATTTTCCGCCGGTCATGTTTATCCGGCCGGTGTTCCGGGCGGCTGCCCTGGGGGTTCATTGCCTTTCGTTCCGCCGCTGCCTGCTCCCGTTTGGCCACTGATTCTTCCGTCTCTTCGTACAACGTCCGGGCAGTCACTGCCGGTCCCCGTTGTTCGCTTAAACCAAGAGCCCTGACCGTATACTCGAAAAATCCGAGTCGAATCACCAGCAGATCACCTGCCTGCACGGTCTTGGCCGATTTGGTTTTATGCCCGTTGAGCGTAACATGGCCGCCGCTCACAGCCTTGGCCGCCAGCGAGCGGGTCTTGAAAAAGCGAGCGGCCCACAGCCACTTATCGATCCGCACATTGTCCATGTTCGACCTATCCCGTTTCTTTTATCGTGGCAAAATACCACACTTTACCGGATCGATCAAACAAAGAAGCGGCGGCCCTCCTTCGCGGGGTAGCCGTGCCGTCATATTCTTCCCCTAACTCGAAGGAGGTTGCCGACACCGGAGAAATCGGGTAAGGGGCTGTATCCTTTCTTTGCGAGTATCGAAATCATGTTCTTACAGACCGTTGGCATCAACAATTTCACCTGCCCCGTACGCATTCTTGAAAAAAGCGGCGAAGTGCAGCAGACCGTGGCCACGGTCAACCTCCTGGCGAGCATGCCACAGGACCGGCTGGAATCCTGCGTCAGCGTCATGACCGCCCTGCTGGCCCAATATCTGCCGGACATCCATGCCGGCCGGTTCCCCTCACTCCTGACCAAGGTTCGCGAACAGCTGCAGGCCAGCGAGGCCCGCATCGAAATGTCCTTTCCCTATTTCATCGCCAAAAAGGCGCCGGTCTCGCACACGGTCAGCCTCATGGAATACCAGTGCTCGTTCACGGCCTCCTCAAGAACCCAAGGCGAGCCCATCCTCACGGTCGTCGTCCCGGTCACCACCCTCTGCCCCTGTTCCAAAGAGATCAGCGCCGTCGGCGCCCATAACCAGCGAGCCGAGGTCACCTTAACGATCCTCCCCTTAGCCCTCATCTGGCTGGAGGATCTTATCACTTTAGTCGAAGGCTGCGGCTCCTCCGAGGTCTATGCGCTCCTCAAGCGGCCCGATGAAAAATATGTGACCGAGAAGGCTTACGCCCAGCCGATGTTTGTTGAAGACGCGGCGCGCAATGTCGCGCAACAGGCCCTCAAACATGCCGATATCGCCTGGTTTTCCGTGGGTGTCGAGAGTTTTGAATCGATCCACAACCACAGTGCCTACGCCTTTGTCGACAGCAACGATCTGGAGCGGGAAGCCCCAGGCCCGTGACGAAGGCAGGCGGCTATTTTTTGCCGAGCCCGCCCAGGCAGAGATATTTCATTTCCAGATATTCCTCAATCCCGTATCTCGAGCCCTCCCGACCGATCCCCGATTCCTTGATGCCGCCAAACGGTGCGGCCTCGGACGACATTCTGCCGGTATTGATCCCGACCATGCCGTACTCGAGGGCCTCGGCTGTCCGCCAGATCCGGCCGATGTCCCGGCTGTAAAAATACGAGGCGAGACCAAAGGGGGTATCGTTGGCCAGGGCCACTGCTTCGCTATCCTCCTTGAACGAAAAGAGCGGCGCCACCGGGCCGAAGGTTTCCTCGCGGGCGATCAGCATCTCGGCGGTGGCATCGAGAAGGACGGTGGGTTCAAAGAAGAAACCGGGCGCCCCCAGCCTCTTGCCGCCGCAGGCAATACGGGCGCCCCGGGTGACGGCATCGCCAATCTGCTCCTCCACCTTGAGAATGGCGTTGAGATCAATCAACGGCCCCTGCTGCACTCCTTCATGAAAACCGTTACCGACCTTGAGCCGCTGCACCGCCTCAACCAGCTTGGCGGCAAAACGCTCATAAACGCTCTCCTGAACGATAAAGCGGTTGGCACAGACGCAGGTCTGCCCCGAATTTCTGTATTTTGAGGCCATCGCGCCCCGAACCGCCTCATCGAGATCGGCATCCGCAAAGACGATGAAGGGGGCGTGGCCACCGAGTTCCAGCGATATTTTTTTCACCGTGGCCGCACAATCCCGCATCAGGATTTTCCCAACCTCGGTCGATCCGGTAAAACTGAGCTTGCGCACCAGGGGATTGCTGGTCATTTCCGCCCCGATCACGGCAGCCGGGCCGGTCACCACGTTAAAAACGCCGGGAGGAATGCCGGCCTGATCAGCAAGCCAGGCCAGGGCCAGGGCGGAAAAAGGGGTCTGGCTCGCCGGTTTCACCACCACCGGGCAACCGGCCGCCAAGGCCGGCGCCGCCTTGCGGGCAATCATGGACGAAGGAAAATTCCACGGAGTGATGGCGGCACAGACACCCACCGGTTCTTTCAGGACAATAATCCGTTTTCCCTGCTGCCCCATGGGAATGGTATCGCCGTACACCCGCTTGGCCTCCTCGGCGAACCATTCGATATAGCCGGCGCCATACAGGATCTCTTCCTGGGCTTCGGCAAGGGGCTTGCCCTGTTCAGCGGTCATGATAACGGCAAGGTCTTCCTGATGGCCAACCACCAGCTCATACCATCGTCGGAGCAGGCGGGCCCGTTCCTTGGCGGTCAAGGCCCGCCCAGCCGGCCAGGGGGCGTTGGGGGGCCCGGTGGCGGCGGGCGGGTCCTCCCGCACTCAACACCGCACCGAGCCCG